>BNJS01003923.1_pt1:442500-687500 | contig 692435 bp, 778 predicted proteins | sample 8540461 | NCBI WGS metagenome assembly BNJS01 (sample SAMD00202454, study PRJDB9452) | human saliva metagenome | isolation source: human saliva | place: Japan
TGGCTGCTTCTAAGCCAACATCCTGGTTGTCTGTGCATCATCACATCCTTTTTCCACTTAACATACAATTTGGGACCTTAGCTGGCGGTCTGGGCTGTTTCCCTTTCGACTACGAACCTTATCACCCGCAGTCTGACTCCCGTTGATATTTATCTGGCATTCGGAGTTTGTCTGAATTCGGTAACCCGGGATGGGCCCCTAGTCCAAACAGTGCTCTACCTCCAGTAAACTCACAACGAGGCTAGCCCTAAAGCTATTTCGGAGAGAACCAGCTATTTCCAAGTTCGATTGGAATTTCTCCGCTACCCACAGCTCATCCAAACACTTTTCAACGTGTCCTGGTTCGGTCCTCCATTCAGTGTTACCTAAACTTCAACCTGGCCATGGGTAGATCACTTGGTTTCGGGTCTACTCCATCATACTATTTCGCCCTATTAAGACTCGCTTTCGCTTCGGCTCCATGTCTTCCACTTAACCTCGCATGATAAAGTAACTCGCCGGTTCATTCTACAAAAGGCACGCCATCACCCCTCAAGGGGCTCTGACTACTTGTAAGCACACGGTTTCAGGTTCTCTTTCACTCCCTCCCGGGGTTCTTTTTCACCTTTCCCTCACGGTACTGGTTCACTATCGGTCACTAGGTAGTATTTAGCCTTACCAGATGGTCCTGGTAGATTCCGACGGAATTCCTCGTGTTCCGCCGTACTCAGGTGCTCTCTCGCGCTCAACTTAGCATTTTCGTATACAGGACTTTTACCTTCTACGGTCTAACTTTCCAGCTAGTTCTACTATACTTTATCATACGCTTTGTTGAGAGTCCTACAACCCCAATATGCAAGCACATTGGTTTGGGCTCTTTCCTTTTCGCTCGCCGCTACTCAGGAAATCGATTTTTCTTTCTCTTCCTACAGGTACTTAGATGTTTCAGTTCCCTGCGTTACCTCGCTTTCGCGTACCGCCCTTTTAAAAGCGGTGGGTTCCCCCATTCGGATATCTACGGCTCTTTGCTTACTTACAGCTCCCCGTAGCATTTCGTCGTTTGTCACGTCCTTCTTCGGCTCCTAGTGCCAAGGCATCCTCCGTGCGCCCTTTACTACTTAATCGTGTGTAGCTTTTACGCTTCGTTCTTTTCCTTGAACTCTTTGTGAATAAGTTTTTTACAACTTACTTACTTTTTTCTCGGTTTTTGTAAATCTGTTTCTTTTACTTTATAGAAAATTATTTTTGATCTAATATATATATTCAGTTTTCATTGTGCTTGAGTGTTTGAACACTCAAAACTAAACGAATTATCAACGTATTCCTTATCCTTAGAAAGGAGGTGATCCAGCCGCACCTTCCGATACGGCTACCTTGTTACGACTTCACCCCAATCATCTGTCCCACCGTGACCGGCTCCCTCCTAAAAGGTTAGGGCCACCGTCTTCGGGTGTTACAAACTCTCGTGGTGTGACGGGCGGTGTGTACAAGACCCGGGAACGTATTCACCGCGACATTCTGATTCGCGATTACTAGCGATTCCAGCTTCATGTAGTCGAGTTGCAGACTACAATCCGAACTGAGAATAGTTTTGTGAGGTTTGCTTACTCTCGCGAGCTCGCTTCTCTTTGTTCCTATCCATTGTAGCACGTGTGTAGCCCAAGTCATAAGGGGCATGATGATTTGACGTCATCCCCACCTTCCTCCAGTTTATCACTGGCAGTCTATCTAGAGTCCCCATCTTACTGCTGGCAACTAGATATAAGGGTTGCGCTCGTTGCGGGACTTAACCCAACATCTCACGACACGAGCTGACGACAACCATGCACCACCTGTATCTGTGTCTAACCAAAGGTCAGAACAACACAATCTCTTGTGTCCTCACAGTATGTCAAGACTTGGTAAGGTTCTTCGCGTTGCTTCGAATTAAACCACATGCTCCACCGCTTGTGCGGGTCCCCGTCAATTCCTTTGAGTTTCAACCTTGCGGTCGTACTCCCCAGGCGGAGTGCTTAATGCGTTAGCTGCAGCACTGATCTCTTATGAGACCAACACTTAGCACTCATCGTTTACGGCGTGGACTACCAGGGTATCTAATCCTGTTTGCTCCCCACGCTTTCGCGCCTCAGTGTCAGTTACAGGCCAAAAAGCCGCCTTCGCCACTGGTGTTCCTCCTAATCTCTACGCATTTCACCGCTACACTAGGAATTCCACTTTTCTCTCCTGCACTCAAGTTTAACAGTTTCCAATGACCCTCCACGGTTGAGCCGTGGGCTTTCACATCAGACTTATTAAACCACCTGCGCGCGCTTTACGCCCAATAATTCCGGACAACGCTTGCCACCTACGTATTACCGCGGCTGCTGGCACGTAGTTAGCCGTGGCTTTCTGGTTAGGTACCGTCTCTACTGTGTATAGTTACTACACAATCATTCTTCCCTAACAACAGAGCTTTACGAACCGAAATCCTTCTTCACTCACGCGGCGTTGCTCCGTCAGGCTTTCGCCCATTGCGGAAGATTCCCTACTGCTGCCTCCCGTAGGAGTCTGGGCCGTGTCTCAGTCCCAGTGTGGCCGATCACCCTCTCAGGTCGGCTATGCATCGTCGCCTTGGTAGGCCTTTACCCCACCAACTAGCTAATGCACCGCAAAAGCCATCTCATAGTGTTAGCAAAACCAACTTTTTAAACATCAACCATGCGAGTTAATGCTGTTATCCGGTATTAGCTATCGTTTCCAATAGTTGTCCCAGTCTATGAGGCAGGTTCTTTACGTGTTACTCACCCGTTCGCCGCTAAGTTTTTTTCCGGTGCAAGCACCAGAAAAAAACTTCGCTCGACTTTCACATGTATTAGGCACGCCGCCAGCGTTCGTCCTGAGCCAGGATCAAACTCTCCAAATAAATTTGTTAGCTTGATTAGCTCAATAAAAAGTTTTATAGTTTCTTTTTAAAACTGTCCTTTTTTTGGAATTAACGTTGACTTAATTCGTTTTAGTTTTTCAATGTTCAAATCGTTGTGATTATCAACTTTTTATATCTTAACATTTTTTTAAATTTCTTTGTCAAGTCATTTTTTAAAAACTTTTTTTAAAAATGTTTTTCCGTCTTCATCAGAAGACTTTTTATTATTTTATCATTTATTTAAGTTCTTGTCAAGAAGTTTTTTTATATTTTTTTAAAAACTTTTTAACCGTTTACTTTGTTGTTATAAATGAGTTTGCCTTTTTCTTTAAGACTTTTTTTATTTTAACATTTCTTTTTATTCTTTGTCAAGAAGTTTTTTTCTGATTTCTTAACATTAATTATTTTCAAAAACGTTTTTATTGTTCGTCTTCTTCTTGAGAAGACTTTTTACTATTCTATCATCAACTATTAATTATGTCAAGCTTTTTTTCAAACTTTTTTTCTTAATATTTAACACTTAGAATCGGCCTTTAAGAAGACTTTATTATTCTATCATCTTCATATTATTATGTCAACATGTTTTTTTATATTTTTCTTATTAATTTACTTTATATCTAATAGTATATATAAAAGAGGACACTATTTTAGACTAGCATCCTCTTTTTTATTTATTTTTCTTCTATATATTATAAAAATCAAATACTGTAACTGGTAGATTACGTTTATGTTCAGATTTTATATAGTGCCCTTCTATTATCTCTCTTATTTCATCCGGTAAAATCTTGCCTTCTAAATAATCATCTATATTATCATATGTAACACCTAAAGCTACTTCATCCTCTAACGCTGGTCTATCTTCTTCTAAATCAGCTGTTGGTTTTTTCATATATAAATGCTCAGGACATCCTAATTTTTTTAACAAAGCTTTTCCTTGTCTTTTATTTAATCGATATAGCGGCATAATATCCGCGCCACCATCACCATGTTTTGTGAAAAATCCTGTTATCGCCTCTGCAGCATGATCTGTACCTACAACTAGCCCTTTATTCATTGTAGCAATTGAGTATTGAACCTTCATTCTTTCTCTTGCTTTTTCATTTCCTTTAGCAAAATCCGTAATTTCTACTCCTGCTATTTTTAATGAATTAACACTAGCATCCACAGCATCTTTAATATTAACAGTATAAACTTTATCTGGCTTAATGAATTCTAAGGCATCATTACAATCCGCTTCGTCGAATTGTTCACCATAAGGCAATCTTACTGCTATAAATTTATAGTCTTCTCCAGTTTCATCTTTTAATTCATCTATGGCCATTTGACATAACTTACCGCATAAAGTTGAATCTTGACCACCAGAAATACCTAACACTAGACTTCTTACAAAACTATTTTTCATAACATAGTCTTTTAAAAAGTTTATAGTTAACCTAATCTCTTCATCAACATTGATTTCAGCCTTGCATCTTAATTTTGCTATTACTTCTTGTTGTAATGTCATAATTTCACCTATTAATTAGATTTTTTTGTTACTTTTTTTAAAATTGTATTTCTATTTTCCCAACACGCTGTACTTAAATCAACAGGATAAAATTCGGGATTTAGTAAACGTAGGTATTCATTCCATAGAAGCTTTTTATTTTCTTTAAAATACTGCGCACTTTCTTGAACAGTCGGAACATCATACACTTGTTTACCATCTATGAAAATATCAACTTGCAAATCACGTACCTCAAAGTTTTTAACTTCTTTTTCTAAATACGTATGCGTCGGGTGAAATAATTTTATACTTGGCTCTGCACTTATATCTTCTTTTTCTAAGGCAATATAGTCACCTGCCGCCATTCCTGTATCTTTGTTTATTATTCTATAAACTTTCTTAATACCTGGAATCGTTAATTTACCTGGATTTTCAGAAACTTTTAGTCTATCAACCATCTCTCCGTTAGCATTTTCTAAACATGCAAGTTTATATACTGCACCTAATGCTGGATTATCGTAAGCAGTTATAAGTTTAGTTCCAACACCCCATGCATCAATTCTAGCACCTTGTTGTTTAAGGTGAGTAATAGTATCTTCATCTAAGTCATTAGAAGCTACTATTTTAGCATTCGGATATCCTGCTTCATCTAACATTTTTCTAGCTGCCTTCGAAAGATAAGCGATGTCTCCTGAATCTAGTCTAACACCTAAGAAGTTAATTTCATCTTTTAGCTCATCTGCTACTTTGATTGCTGTAGGAATTCCTGAACGTAATGTATCATATGTATCAACTAAGAAATAACAATCTTTATGAGCAGCTGCATATTTCTTGAATGCAATTTCTTCATCCTCATATGCTTGAACGAATGAATGAGCATGCGTTCCACTACATGGAATATTAAATAGTTTTGCTGCTTTTACATTACTTGTTGCTTCAAATCCACCGATTACAGAAGCACGAGTCCCCCATATCGCTGCATCAAACTCATGAGCACGACGTGTTCCGAATTCCATACAAACTTCATCTGGACATAAGTGCTTAATTCTAGCTGCTTTTGTCGCTATAAGTATTTGATAGTTAACTATATTTAATATTGCTGTTTCCATAATTTGAGCTTGAATTAAAGGGGCCTCAATTCTTAAAAGAGGTTCATTCCCGAAAACAATCTCTCCTTCTTTCACACAACGTATATTTCCAGTGAATTTCATTTTACTCAAATAGTCTAAATAATCCTCTGCGTAACCCAATTCACGTAAAAAATCTATATCTGATTCAGAGAATTCAAACGAGTTCACATAATCGATAATTTTGGCAAGTCCAGCGAATACTGCATACCCTCCACCAAATGGTATTTTTCTAAAATACACATCAAAATATGACTTTCTTTCGTGTATTCCATCTTTGAAATACGCATAGCCCATGTTAATTTGATAAAGATCGGTATGCAATGCATCACCTTGATATTTATTCATAATTTCCTCCGATTTATGTATCATTAAATTTATTATCTATATATTAACATTTTTAGCGACTTTTTTTAACAAATATTTATACTTAAATATATTGAATTAAATACTACAAAAAAACAATCTTCAAATGTCTATACATTACATATATCAATTATTCATTCTATTAACTATAGAAAGTATTTTTTTCTATAATATATTTTTCTACATTAACACTTTAGTATATAAAAAATAAAAAAGTAACAAGGTCTACCCCCTGTTACTTCTTTGATTATTAGTGTTTGAATTTCTATTAGTTGCCCTTTGAGTCTGAGTTTTCTCGTCTTTCTCAATGTTTTCATCTTCATCAGAAGAGTTATCATCAGTTTTTTTTGTATCGCTAGTTTTTTTGTTATCACTGGATTTTTTATCCGTTGACTTTTCATCATTCTTTTTAGTTGATTTCTTATCGTCTTTTTTAGCTAATTCTGGGATTTTACTATCATCGATTCGACCGTTATTATCTTCGGATTTTTCCAAATTGCCATCCATAATAGATTTTATTGCTGCCTGCAAAAAGTTTTCCTGCAACGGAATATTAAAAATCAATTCTCCTTGATAACTTAGACCATACTCTTGTCTTACTAAATCAGTAATAAAATAAGGATCTTTTAACTTATCAATTACAAGTTCATTAACCTTGTTTTCTTTATCTAGATTTTCAATCGTTTTATTCTGCTCTGCTAATTGTGAATTAATTTGTTTCTTATCACGTATATATAAAAAAGTTTGCAACAACGTCACAGATAGTGCTAAAGTCATAATCACTAAAATAATGAATTTACGACGTTTTCTATATTTAGCTTTAGCCTTTAACACATCTTTTTTAAACTGGTTATTCTGCTCTCTCATTTTCTACTTCTCTTGATTTTTCTGAAAGAATTTTGAACATTTTTGTTGCATCTTCTTTTTTAGTACTGTCTTTAAGTTCTAACACTTCATACACAACCTCTTTTTTTGCAAAATAAATAGTGATTTCATCCCCTATTTTTAAAGTGCTAGATGGTTTTGCCTTTTTACCATTAATAGCTATATGCCCCTCTGACGATATTTCATTAGCAACTGTTCTTCTTTTAATAATTCTTGATACTTTTAAAAATTTATCCAAACGCATTTAATCACCCCTAAATATTAGTACAATCTATTATCACATATTTATTTACTTTTTCGCAAAATAAAATCTACAATAACATTTTTAAATTCATTTTTTTAATTCTCATAAGATAAGCCTTATAAAAAAACTTCAGGGACTACCCTCAATCGTGATTTTCCTCTAAGAAATCACTCCTAATTAAGTAGCCCCCAACCAGTTTCTTTCAGTATCTTAAGTATAGTATTTATTTTATTAAATCCATACTTTTATATTAAGCTTAAAATTAGATACTTTTATGCCCAATTTCCATCTTTGAAAATAGCAATTTCCTTACCATCTTCTGTATAACCAGTAATATTCGTTGTTGCTTCTCCTATCATAAAGTCAACATGAATTAAGCTATCGTTAGCCCCCGCTTCTGCTAATTGTTCATCAGTCATTTCAGGACCACCTTTAACACATGTTGGGTATGCTTTTCCTAATGCGATATGGCAAGCTGCATTTTCATCAAATAATGTTTCTAAGAATAATATCTTCGTATTAGATATAGGTGAATCAAATGGAACTAAAGCCATTTCCCCAATTCTTCTTGCTCCTTCATCAGTATCTAATAAATTCTTAAGAACATCATAACCACGCTCTGCACCAAAATCTACTACTTTACCATTTTCAAATTTCAACCAGAAATTATCAATTAGTACTCCACCGTAATTTAAAGGTTTTGCATTATATACAATACCACTTGTTTCATCTTTGTGAGGCATTGTAAATACTTCTTCAGTAGGAATATTCGCTACAAAACGATCAGCTTTTTTAGCATAACTTCCAGCGCTTTGCCAAATATGATTCTTCGGAAGCCCTACATATAAGTCTGTTCCTAGATCATTTGTAATATGTAATTTTACTAATTCATTTTCATGTAAGAATTTAGCTTTTTCATCTAAAGTGCTGATATGTTCTTCCCAATCAGCAACTGGATCATCTCCAGTTGAACGACAAGCACTTAGGATTTGATCCCAAAGTTTTAAATACGCTTCTTCATCCCCTAATTCAGGATACAATCTTTTTGCCCATCCAACTGTTGAAGCAGAAACTACACACCAAGGGCACTCATCACTCATAATAGACTTCATATAGTTACGCATAGCCTTAGAACGACCTACCATAGAAGCTTTTAATTTAGCACTATCTACTCCCGCTAATCCATCTGGATCATCTCCGATAATAGATAAGAATGCTGCTCCTTCATCTAGCTCATCTTGATATTTATCAATGTACCATTGTCCAACAGTACTTAAAGTTTCTTCTGTTTGATAATTCAAATGTAGTTTTGTTAATTCTTGATCACGCCATTCTACTCCAACTCTTTTAGCCCCTAATTCATAACAAGCTTCTACCACTTTAGCTACGAAGTCACGTGTTTCTGTACTTGCTCGTATTAATACCGGTTGGTCTTTCTGAATATTTAATCCAACTTTCGCTATAAGTTGTGCATATTTTTTTAATTGTGTATTTAAATCCATATGTTCTACCTCGATTTTCATTCAAAAATTTTAAAATAAACATTTCATTTATTTCAATTATATATATTATATCACTTTTTACAAATTATTAGTAGAAGGTTCCAAGAAAACTTGAAACCTTCCGTTAAAATTATACTTCTCTAGTAGCTTGTTTTAGCCATTCTAATTCTTCACCTTCAAAGTGTGGAGCTAAAACTTCAAATACTTTTTTATGATAATTATTTAATTCATATTTATCTTCACTTGTAAGAATAGATACATCAATAGCTTCTAAATCCCAAGGTACGAAAGTCATTACTTCAAATTCCATAAATTGACCGTATTCATTTTTTACAGTATTTCTAATAATAAGTTCATTTTCTAAACGAATACCATGTGAACCTGAAATATATAATCCTGGTTCATTAGTCATTGTCATACCATCTTTAAATGGTTCTGATGCACGATATATTCCCCAGTGAATACCTTGTGGACCTTCATGAATATTACCTAGGTAACCAACACCGTGTCCTGTTCCATGATTAAAGTTTTCATAATCATACATTAACGGTGCACGAGCAAACAAGTCTACGTTTGCTCCAGACATTCCTTCTAAGAATTTAAGTCTTGATAAACGTAAGTGACATTGAAGTACTCTTGTATAATCGCGTTTTAATCTATCGCTAACTTCTCCCATTGCTGTAGTACGTGTGATATCAGTTGATCCTTCTTCATAGTGAGCTCCTGTATCAGTAAGGAAGAATGTTCCTGTACGTAATGGAATAGATGTTTCTTTTGAAGAAGAATAGTGTATTATTGCTCCATTTTCAGCATGTCCACAAATAGGCGCAAAACTTGGACAAATAAATCCACCTTGAGCTTTTCTAAATTCTACAAGTTTATCAGATGCTGAAAGTTCATCTTCTTGTTCACTTACCCCTTGTTTTACTAATTGTTTTAGCCAGTAGATAAATTTAGTATGAGCTATACCATCTTTCACATGGGCTTTAATAGTATGTTGTAGCTCAACTTCATTTTTAATAGCTTTCATAAGAATTGTAGGATTACGTCTTTCTACAAGAGTTATTTCTTTTGGAATATTGTTAAATACTGCATAATTTAGACAACCTGGGTCAACTAACACTACATCATTTCCTGAGAATTTTTTCACATCTGCATACACATCATTATAAGGTTTAATTTCAACATGATTTTCTGCTAAGTGTTGTTTTATTTCATCAGAGAATTTTCTTTCATCAACATATAAGTCTACTTTATCTTCATAAACAACAGCATAACTTAGTAATAACGGGAAGAAATCTACATCCATACCGCGGATATTTAACAACCAACCAATATCGTCAAGAGTAGTAATAACGTGGATATTTGCTCCAACTTCACTCATTTCTTTGCGTACTCTTTCAAGTTTACTAGCAACAGATTCCCCGGCACGTTCTAAGTTTAAATAGAAAGCAGGTGCTTCTGATAACGGTGGACGATCAGTCCAAATTTCATCTACTAAATCTACTTCATATTTTACAGTAGCATTTTTTCTTTTTAATTTAGTAGCTAGGTCTTTCCCTTCACCAAAAGTTACAACACGGCCATCAAATCCTAGTACTCCATTCTCCGGTGTGTTTTCAGTGATAAATTCTGCAATAGTAGGAACACCTGGTTCGCGCATTTTTTGTAACTCAATTCCAGTTCCTTCTAATTGTCTAGCACCTTGTAAGAAATATCGACCATCTGTCCATAATCCTGCAAAATCTTTTGTAACTACTAAAGTTCCAGCAGAACCTGTAAACCCACTCATGAACGCACGAGCCTTGAAATGTTCCCCTACATATTCACTGTTATGAAAATCAGCTGTTGGAACCATATAAACATCGATTCCATTTTTTTCCATTAATACTCTTAATTGAGCTATTCTGTCTTTTTACTGCCATTTTTCCTTACTCCTTTGTTATTTGTTTTTATATTTCTGTAACTTTTTTTAATTAAAATATAGCACTTAAGATTTTTTTACTACATTTATTTAATCTATCACACTTATTATTTTTATCATATAATCAAGCGATTTTCATTATTAATAAAAGTCAACTCAATACCTTAAATATATTTAATTTGTATAAGAATAGGCTATAACTCTACATCGCTATAGCCTAAATACTATTCATAAATAATTATTTTAATAATTCTTTAAAGTAATCAGTTGATCTAACTAAAGAATCTACAATTGCAGGTTCTCCTGATGAGTGACCTGATACAACGATATCTAATTTACAATTATTTAATTTTTTACTTAATTCATATGCTCCTATAGCACGACAGTCAACATCATAACGGCCATGAGCTATTGTAGTAGGAATATCTTTAATAACATCGATATTATTTAAAATCCAATCATCATCATCCCAGAACATATTATTCATCCAGAAATGACATTCAATAGTTGCCATCGAGATTGCATAATTAATTTCTCCGAAACTTTGCTCTAGATTTGGGTCTGGATATAGCGTTACTAAGCTTCCTTCCCACATACTCCATTCTTTTGCTGCTACTTCTCTCGTTTCTCTATCTTCACTTGTAAGTCGTTTATAATATGCACGAATCATATCGTGACGTTCTTCTTTTGGAATAATACTTTCGTATCTCTCAAATGATTCAGGATGAATATTACTTGCTCCACCTTTTTCATAAATCCAAAGTATATCTTCCCTACGACCTAAGAATATTCCACGTAACACCAGTCCTAAAACACGTTCAGGATGTTTAATCGCATAACAAAGTGATAAAGTAGAGCCCCAACTACCACCGAATACTAGCCATTTATCAATATTTAAATCTTCTCTAATTTTTTCAATATCTTCAATAATATGCCAAGTATCATTATTTTCTAAACATGCGTGAGGTGTAGATTTTCCACTTCCACGTTGATCAAATAATATTATACGATAGAATTCAGGATCAAAGTATTGTCTACAACTCGGTGCCGTACCACATCCAGGCCCTCCATGTAAGAATACTACTGGCACTCCTTCAGGATTACCACTTTCTTCATAATAAATTGTATGCGTATCATCAACTTTTAACATTTTAGAGAAATTCTCTTTAATAGCAGGATATAACGTTCTTAATTCTGCCATAATAACACCTCCTATAGTGCAATTTTTTCTACAATTTTATTTTTATCACAAAAATCAATATTTTTTTCATTATTAATAAAAGATAAAATTTTTATATTTTTATATAACGTGAAAAATAAGATATTTTTTTACATATATATCACTATTTTTTTAGAAATTAAAATATTTCACATAACATTATAAAAAAAATTCAATATTATCATTATAATCAAATAAAAAAACAATATTAGTATATACAAAAAAATAATAAGCAGGAATTTTTTTCTCCTGCTTATTATAAAAATTTATTAATCTTCTACTAGTGTTTCACCTTCGCGTAGTTCAACTAAGCTAGCTAATTTTTTCTCGAACATGAATACTAATGCTGCTACTACTACACAGACAACACCAATTCCTAGCGAAAGTTTGATAATAGGTACTTCCGCCACAGCTGCATATAAGAAACTATATCCTTTAGCAGCCCCAAATGTTGCAACAATCCAAACAGCCATCATAATTGATAAGATGTGTTTTGGTGCATATTTAGATACGAATGAAGCTCCAAGTGGAGAGAAGAACATTTCAGCTACACTTAATACAACAAAGAATAACACTACCCAAAGAATACTAGCTTTTTGAGTTTCTGGAGCTCCTACTCCACGGCTAACTTCAGTTAGTGCTAACACACCAAATGTTGCCCCAAGAAGGAATAACGCGATTGATGCTTTTTTGTATAAACTCCAGTCTCCTTGTGGACGATTAGCAAGTTTATACCATAAAGCACCTAAGATTGGCCCTAAAGCTATACAAGCAAATGCATTAAGCGAGTCTAACCATGAAGTTGGTACTGTGAATGTACCTATTTTATCATCGACAAATTTCGGCATGTAATCATATAAAATTACGTAAGTTAAATACCAGAATGTCCAGAAGATTACTGATAGTAATGAAATGATTACGATAGAGTATACACGACGAACTTCGTATTTTTCTAATGAACGATTTACTTTAACTTTAGTGTCATGTTTTTCTTCACCTTCTGCAAAAGGACGCTTACCAACTTCTCCTAAAGATTTATAACCTAAAACAAACCAGATTGCACCTATAATACAAAGTAATCCAGCTATTTTGAAGCATTGTAAATATCCGTTTGAACTTGCTGTAGCAAGTTTAACATATAAAACCCCTACTGCAGTAGTACCAACGAAAGACCCTATATTAATAAATGAATACATTGTTGAGAAAGCATCATCTTTACGTTTTTGATCTCCCTCAAAAATTCGTCCTACTACCGCTTGCAGATTACCTTTGAAAAATCCAGTTCCAATAGAAACTAAAATAATCATTATCCACAGTGAAGAGTGTGAACCTACAAATCCTGCATAACCATATCCTAATCCCATCAATACAAGACCAACCGGAATTAGATATCTGGCCCCTACCAACTTATCAGCTATAAAACCTAATAATACTGGCGCAAGATAAGTAAATGCTACTAAGTTCGACTGCATTGCTGCACCTTCAACTTTACCAAGTCCAAGACCACTTTCGCCCATTCCTCCAGAAATCACAGCTGCTGTAACATAAATAATAATCAGCCATTTAGAAGAATAATAAGCACATCGTTCGAAAGCGAACGTAATTGAACTCATATAGAAACTCCACGGTTTACCTTTTTTAACCGCTACTTCTGACATAAAAACCCCTTCTTTCTTTAGTGGTTAACCACTTTTTTTCTTCATTATATCACAACATATTTTATCATTCAACTATTTTTTGTAAATCGTTATAAATATTTATTTAACACTATTGTAATTGGTTATTCTAAATGTTATAATTATATTAAAGTTCATAATATTTTTAAAGGAGTTGTACAATATGAAACTTTCAAGAACTAATAAAATTTTATCTAAAATGAAAGAACAAGGGATTAATCAAACTCTCATTAGCGACCCTTATTCAATCTTCTACTTAACAGGCCACCTAGAACATCCAGGTGAAAGGTTTTATGCAGTACTTCTTGATGAGAACGGAAATCACAAGCTTTTCATCAACGCTTTGTTCCCACTAGATAAAGATTTAGGATTAGAAAAAGTAGTTTATTCTGATACTGATAAACCTATAGAAATCCTGTCAAAATCTATACCTAACGGTTCTGTTGTTGGTATTGACAAAGTTCTTCCAGCTAGATTCTTACTACCACTTATGGATTATCTACCAGAAAGTAAATTCGTTGATGTATCTCAAATCGTTGACCGCGTTCGTATGATTAAAGATGAAGAAGAAAAAGAACTTATGCGTCGCGCTTCTCTTCTAAACGATGAAGCTTGTCAACGTGTTATCAATAGTATTTCTGCTGAAAAATCTGAAAAAGATATTGTAAAAGATCTACTAGCTATCCACGAAGATTTAGGAGTAGAAGGATTATCATTCGATCCAATCATTGGATATGGAGCTAACGGAGCTAATCCTCACGGTACAGTAGGAGATAGATATCTAAAACCAGGTGATTCTATTATCATCGATATGGGAGGTATTAAAGATAACTACTGTTCTGACATGACTCGTACAGTATTTTGGAAACAACCAAGCGAAAAAGCTCGCGAGGTATTCGAAACTGTATTAGAAGCACAAAAACGTGGTGTTGCTCTAGTTAAACCAGGCGTTAGATTCTGTGATATTGATGCAGCTTGTCGTGACTACATTACAGAAAAAGGATATGGTGAGTTCTTCACGCACCGTACAGGTCACCACATCGGTCTTGAATGCCACGAATACGGGGACATTTCTAGCGTTAACGAAACTAAATGTGAACCTGGTATGATTTTCTCTATTGAGCCAGGTATTTATCTTCCAGGAGAATTCGGTGTTCGTATTGAAGACTTAGTTCTTGTTACAGAAGATGGTTGTGAAGTTCTAAACAAACTTAACAAAGAATTAGTTGTTGTAGGGGAATAACTATATATAGTATAATAGCGGAAAATCTCAAATTCTAAATTTTTTCATAAATAAGGACCACCCCTGAAAAGGGGTGGTTTTCTCTTCGGGTATAACCCTTTGTTACTAACACGCACCTCAAGGCGCTGGCTTTCACATTCGTTCAAGCCCTATTGTATTTTCACGCCCGCTACCCGTTAAACGGGTTTATCTATTTTTTCTTATTTCCAAATGGATTTGTATATTCTTTTGTTGTCAATTTATCTATTGCAATGTCATGCGATTCTTGTTCTCTGATATATTTTCTTATTGTACTCTCATTTAACCCTACAGTACTTACATAGTATCCTTCTGCCCAAAACTTTCTATTTTTCGTACTTGTATTTCAAGTTTGAATGCATATCAAATATCATTAATGAACTTTTACCTTTCAAATATCCCATAAAACTTGAAACACTATATTTTGGTGGTATTGATAGTAGCAAATGTATATGCTCTAGCATTATATGCCCTCTATTATTTCTACACCTTTATACTTGCATAACCTTTTTTATTATATCTACTATATCTCGTTTGTATTGATTAAATTCTATTTTTCGTCTATACTTAGGTGTAAATATAATATGGTATTTACATAGCCACTTTGTATGCGATAAACTATTATGTTTATTTCCCATTATAAAAATCATCCTTTCTTTAATTTTAGAGCTTGAACTACTCTTATTTTATCAAGAAAGGATGATTTTTCAATTGTTTAACTTTTGTCTCGCACCCGCATAGCGGGTGGTTTTTTGTTTCGGAGACTTCGCCTCCTCAACTGGATAAAGCCTTTAATAAAAGGCGACTGATAAATTTATCAGTCGCCTCTCTCTTATTATTCAAAATGTTTCTTTAAGAACTCTCCTACAATTTTCCAGTATTGTTCTCGATATTTTCTTTCTGCTTGAACGTGTTTCATACCAGGGAAACTATGGAATTCTTTTTCTGAAGTTATTAAATCATAAGCTTGTTTACCATGTTCTAAAGGAACAAAACCATCTTCTTCACCATGCAATACTAAGGCAGGTAATTTTGTTTCTTTCAGTGCTTTTGTAGCATCTACATCACCAAAAAAGTATCCTGCACGTATTTTTGTTACTGTATTCGCTGCTGGGATAACTGGGAAACTTGGTAAATTAAATAATTTTTTCAATTGATAAGTAAACTCTACTTTCAAATTTACATATCCACTATCTTCTATAAAAGTTTTTACATTTGATGGTAAGTTTTTACCTACTGCATTCATTACAGTAGCAGCTCCCATACTAATTCCAAATAACGTAGTATCAGCATTATTATTTTCAGCTGATATTTTCTTCACCCAATTAACTAGATCATCAGAATCATAGCCACCCATTGAAATAAAATCACCTTCACTATTACCATGAGCTATTAAGTCCGGAGCAAAAACACTGTATCCCATATCATAAAACTTCTTAATATAGTTTGCCATTTTCTTAGCATCACTAGTATATCCGTGAACTACAAAGATCCACTTCTTAGCATTGGGATTAACAAACTTATAACCTACCAGCTTGTTCTTGGTAACAGACTCCATTTCTGTAACTTGCTTAGTTTCATCAAACCACTTGTTTATTGCTGTTTTATCTTCTTTACTACCATCACTATCTTGATTTACTATGCCGCTTTTATCAACTTTTGGATTTAATCCAAAGTTATAGAAATAATTCCCAACAAAACCAAATGCAACAATTAAAACAATAAGTAATGTTGCCAATATTTTTTTAAAATGTTTTTTCACTTTCGTCTACCTTTCATTTTCAGCTTTAATAAAACTATTATACTATTGCTTCTAATAAAAAGTAAACAAAAAAAACAACACTAATAGCGACTTTTTATATCTCTATTAGTGCATTTCTTATTATTCTATTCCATACTTCTCTTTAATAGCATCTGCTACAACCATGCCGGTAAACCATGCTACCATTAAATTATATCCACCAATTTCTCCATGTAAATCTAGGATCTCTCCAGCGAAATATAAATTCTCTATTTTTTTATGGCTACAAGTTTTCGGACTTACCACTTTTAGGTCTACTCCACCTGCAGTTGTAAATGCGTATTCCAGCGGCATAGTTTTTACATCAATAAGTTCATAACGTTTAATTCTCATAACAAACTTTCTCAACTCTTTTTTACTAACATTTTCTGGGAAATATTTTTCAATCATAAAGTTATAAAAAAACTTTTTTTGGTAGTTTTCCATTTAAGAACTTATTATCTTTCCACAATTTAGCAAACAGTTCTTCTTCATTTAATTCGGGATAAAAATCTAAGTAAAACTTATCTTCCGGGTATCTTGCTACAAACTCACCCATAGATATTGATAGCGGACCACTTAATCCTTTATGTGTAAACAATAAATCTCCGCTTCTCTCATTTTTTTCTTATGGAACATCCTCACGTTTTTGCAGTGCAACTCCAGATAATTCTTTAAAATCTTCAAAAACTAAAGCTACCTCACTAGGATATATTTTAGTAATCTTCACCCCGTGTTTTTTCAGAATTCTATGTAGTGAACCGTCGCTTCCACTCTGAGGATATGTTTTCCCACCTGCACACACTACGATATTCTTTCCGTAATAAGTATCTACATTTGTTTTTACACCAACTAATTTATCATCTTCAAATACTAAATCTTCTACTTTTTCCTTATAGTTAATCTTCGCATGATCTATCTTGAAGGCATTAACAACATCCCTAGCCTTCTCACTAGCTGGGTATAGTCTTCTATTTTCCTGTTTTAATTTCAAATTATGTTTATCAAAAAACTTCTTAACATTATATTTATGATAAGCACTTCTTAAAAATCTACCGTTATGAACTGCAGCTACAAAATCCTCAGCATTATCGCTACTCATAACATTACAACGTCCATTTCCTGTTAAAAGTAATTTTATCCCTGCACGTCTATTTTGCTCAAGAACCAGAACTTTTAAACCACTATCATTAAGCCTATCAGCTATCATAAGCCCCGCACTACCAAGACCTATTACAATTACATCATATTTCATCTTAAATCTCTACTTTCTCCTATTTAATCAAACATCATCTAATTATAACACGTAATGATTTAGTTTCAAATTTTTTTCCTTATGAAAATTATAATAAGATTATTTACTATAGTTAAAATTTCTTAAATCTCCTCCTTCTTATTGGAATTTTTCCTTATTTTGTAATATACTAGAATGTATGTGTTTAGAATTATTTTTCTCATTCATTCGTTATGAACTGAATAGTGGGCTAACATTATTCTAAACAAGTTTGAAATAAAAGGATTGAAATAATGAAACTAAAAAAATTAGTATTTTGATTTTTACTTCTTGTTTTCTTAATTCCAAACTTCACAAAAAGCTGAAGATAACTTCCTAGATAATAATGCGGTAATTGATTTTTAGCGACGTTAATTCTCATCTAGTTGTTTCGGAATTAAATACTGGAAAAAAATCATTTCTAAACGTGGAGAAAATGAAAAAGTATCAGTAAGTAAACTTCCTAACTATCTTGCACTTTACCTACTTGCTGACAATTTAAAAAAATAATAAAATAACATTAGATTCAAAAATTGATATTAAAACTAGCGATGATATATTAACTAAATATAAATTTGAATCAGCTATTACCGTTAAAGATGCTATCTTCTTATTAGAAAATGAAGCATCAAATGGCCTTAACCAAGCAATCTTTAGTCATTTCAATATCGATATTACAAAAAGCTAAGGATATACTTGCTGCAATGTCTCTTAACGATACAAAACTAGAGACTTTTTGATAACAACAGTTCTACTAATATTAGTACTGCGAAAAATATTTCATATCTGACTAGTTTAATATTAAAAAAACATACCCAGAAATAACAGAAATAACAAAAATCCAGAACACACACTTGCTACTGGAGAAAAAAATTAAAAAAATAGTATTGAATTTAAAGAATCTGATAAATTTAGAGTTTTAGGATTAGATTATTCTGAAAAGAACAGTGTTACATATGCATATAGTGGTAATACTAAACTTATAATTACAGTTTTTAAACCAAAGCGATGATAAAGCTGCTTATTTCGAAAAAAACTTCAGAAATCTTACGACTACTTATTTACGAATTATCACTATAAACTAGCACTTAAAGCTGGTACTTATACAATAAATAATGAAAAAAATTACCTTCAATGAAGATATTTACGATTTATTCTATGAGAAACATTCTATAAAAAGATGTAACATATTTACTAATGAATAAGAAAATTCTTCTTTTCCAAAAATATGAAACTACATCCGCTAATGAAGGAACAGTTTTCTCTGAATTTGATTCTAACAATAACACTAATACTTTTGCAAAAGTTAAATCAAACTTTATTAATGATGAAAACTTTGCTAAAAAAGATAACTACGAAAAAACTACTATTGTTATAAATCGTACGAAGTACTTTGCTACTGGTATACTGGCAATATATACACTTGTTTTTGCAGCGCTATACGTTATGAGACAAGTTGTTAGAAAGGATTAAATATGGAGCAAAATAATTTAGTTTTCGAAGTTGATGGTGCTATATACGAACTTGTCTATAATTTCAAAGATGCCTTTCAAAAAGAAACGTTTGAAGAGAAATTAGTAGACGTCTTAAAAAATAAACCCTATATTGTCGGAGATATTTCTCATGAAAAACTACGACTTACTGGATTTATTTTAACAAAGGATAACAACAATCCTAAGAACATAAACAACCTTGAAGATTATATACTAGAATATTGTAATTTCGGGGCACCATTCTTCGTTGTTAAAAAAAGAAATTCATAACACAAATACCTAAGCTGAGATTTTTCTCAACTTAGGTATTTTTCTATATAAACTTAGCACATACAGCTTCAGGAACAATAATCTCTGAATCTACAACTGTTAACTCCCCTGTTGTCGCATTCACTTGGTATACAGTAATCGTTCCACTATTTTCATTCGTCGCTAGTGCAAATTTATTATCTTTTGATAGATCAAAATCTCTAGGTCCTTTACCAAAAGTACTAATAGTTTGAATTTGTTTTAATCCATCTTTAGTATTTTCAAAAACAACTATCGCATCTTGTCCTCTGTTAGAAACATATATATACTTATTGTCATTTGAAATTTTAATTGCGCTTCCTTTATTCTCCAAAGTAAAGTCTTCTGGTAATGTAGGATAATATTTTGGATTAGTTAGATTTCCTTTTCCATCATAATCAAAGGCAATAATTTCACTAGTAAGCTCTGTCATTACAAAAGCTTGTTTTTCATCACTACTAAATACTATATGACGAACCCCACTTCCATCTTTAGCTTTAAAAGTAGCTACTTTTTCTAAAACTCCCTCATTAAGTTTATACGATGTAATTTCATCAGTTCCTAAATCACATGAGAAGACATATTTTTCACTTGGAGTAAATCCAGAGAAATGAACATGAGGTTTTTCTTGTCTTTCATGTACCCCACTTCCTTTATGGTGATCTGTTGATAGAAGTTTCACTAATTTACCATCTTCAACAGAGTAACTATCAATTGTACCTAAATGATAGTTGGCTGATAATAAGATATTTTTTTCTGAGTTCAATTCTACATAACAAGGAGGGTTCCCTTCTTGAGCTACTGATGTTAATTCTTTCAAGTTACCATTCTCTTCAACCTCAAAGCTAGAAACAGCTCCTTTTCCATCTACTCTAGATACACTATATAAATACTTGTTATCATTAGACAATGCTAAATACGTTGGATTGTCAACCTTCGCTGTATTTCTAACTTCTAACACTTTCCCTTCTTCTGATAAGTCTACTAAGTATATCCCTTCACTGTCTTGTTTTGTATATGTTCCAATATATGCTCTTACCATTATTTTTTTCCTCCTACTTTCTATATATTAATTATAACATTTTTCCAAAAAAATTTTTTTATAAAATTTTCTCTCACCTATTATTCGTATAAACCAAAAATTATCATTTTTTTGAAAACTAAAAATCCTTTTTTTGCGGATTTTTTTCATCATTTTCATAAAGTTAAAATTCGTTTTTTTGTTGTTTTTTTGTCAAAAAAATCAATTTTTTTCGAAGAAAAAAACTCCAAAAAAATTCTAACATTTAAGATTTTTACATATCACAAACTTCTTGTTATAATAGACTATATTAATAAAAGTATATTTTTAGGAGGAAAACCGTGAAACACGAATTTATATTAGTTCTTGACTTTGGTAGTCAATATAACCAACTTATCACTCGTCGTGTACGTGAACTTGGTGTATATTCTGAACTACATGACAATGAAATTTCTATAGAAGAAATCAAAAAAATGAACCCTAAAGGAATCATCCTTTCAGGTGGACCAAACTCAGTTTACGAAGAAAACTCTCTTACTATTGATGATGAAATCTTCAACCTAGGTATTCCTGTACTAGGAATTTGCTACGGAATGCAACTTATGCAACACAAACTAGGAGGAAAAGTAGAATCTGCAACGAGTAGAGAATACGGAGCTCACAATGTTGATGTAACTCCAGGAGCTAAATTATTCGAAGGTACTCCTGCTTCTCAACAAGTATTAATGAGTCACTCTGACAAAGTAGTTGAACTGGCTGAAGGATTCAAAGTTGTTGCAACAAGTGATAACTGCCCTATCGCTGCAGCTGAAAATGTAGAGAAAAACTTCTACTGCTTCCAATTCCACCCAGAAGTGCGTCACTCTGAATACGGTTATGACTTAATTAGAAACTTCATTCGTAACGTGTGTAACTGTACTGGCGATTGGACAATCCAAAACTTCATCGATGAGAAAATCGAAGAAATTCGTGCAGAAGTTGGAGATCAAAAAGTTCTTTGTGCGTTATCTGGTGGTGTAGACTCATCAGTTGTTGCTGCTCTATTAGATAAAGCAATCGGAGATCAACTTATCTGTATGTTCATCGATCACGGTTTGCTTCGTAAAGGTGAAGCTGAAGCTGTAATGAACACATTTAGTAAAGAAATCGATGGTGGATTCAACATGAATCTTATTAAAGTCGATGCTAAAGACAGATTCTTAGGAAAACTTAAAGGTGTAAGCGATCCAGAACAAAAACGTAAAATCATCGGAAATGAATTCGTTTATGTATTCGATGAAGAATGTGCTAAACTACACGATGTTCCATTCTTAGCTCAAGGTACTCTTTACACTGATGTTATTGAATCAGGAACTAAAAACGCTCAAACAATCAAGTCTCACCACAATGTAGGTGGATTACCAGAAGATATGCGTTTCTCTCTAATCGAACCACTAAACACTCTATTCAAAGATGAAGTTCGTGCATTAGGAGAAGCTCTTGGTCTTCCTCACGAAATCGTTTGGCGTCAACCGTTCCCAGGACCTGGACTTGGTATTCGTGTTCTTGGAGAAGTAACAGAAGAAAAACTTCAAATCGTACGTGACAGTGACTTCATCTTACGTGATGTTATCGCTAAACGTGGATTAGAAGGAGAAATCTGGCAATACTTCACATGTCTTCCAGACATTCGTTCAGTAGGAGTTATGGGAGATGTGCGTACATATGACTACACAGTTGCAGTTCGTGCTGTAACAAGTATCGACGGTATGACAGCAAGCTGGGCTCACATTCCATTTGAAGTTCTAGAAGAAATCTCAGCTCGTATCGTAAACGAAGTTGCTCACGTTAACCGCGTAGTCTACGATATTACTAGTAAACCACCAGCAACTATTGAATGGGAATAAAAGAATAGTAAATAAAAAGGCTTTGAAATCAATATTTCAGAGCCTTTAAGAAAATAATTGCAAACAATTTGCAAACAAAAGGAGAAGAAAATGTTACCCTATACAGATAAAATAATTGATACTATTACTAAATATTTACCTAAAAATGAAAATGAATGGGAACTTGTTGGTTTTATCAATAAAAAAAGAAAGAAATATATACTTTTTGGTAGTGATTCAAAAATTATTGGAAGACTTTTTGAAGTTATAACTTTGGAAGCATTAAATAATTCTGCAAAAGAATTAGGGTATACATTACATGAATCAGAACAGCAAACAGTATACCCTGACTTTTATTTTGTAAAACCTAATGGAAGAAAAATAGCAATTGATATAAAAACAACGTACAGAAGAAGTGAAAAAGCAAAATTTGGCTTTACTGGAGGTAGTTTTACAAGTTTTATGAGAAACGGAACAAAGAATATTGTAGGTAATTATTCTGATTATGACGCTCATTATATTTTAGGTGTTGTCTATACTCGAGAGACGAAACCAACTACTGGAAAAGTTACTTTTGAGAATTTAGATTCTATAATTCCTGCCTATAAAAATATAGAAACATTTGTTCAAGAAAAATATAGAATATGTGGTGATAAGAAAGGTAGTGGAAATACCGATAATATCGGAACAATTACTTCTGCCTCTATAAAACCTTTTGTATATGGTGCTGGACCATTTTCTATTTTAGGAAAAGATACTTTTCACGATTATTGGGTAAACCATCCAAGATATACTGATAGTGAAGAGATGAAGCAATCATTATATAACAACATTGATACTTACATTGATTGGCTTTCTAAAACAGATAAACCTAAATCACTAGAATTAAAAAAATTATATTCAGATTATCTATCTCAGTACGATGAAACATTTAATAAAAAATAGAGCAATCTGCTCTATTTTTTATATTTCAAAAAGAGTAATTTGCTCATGTTTAGGGTGCACTTCATTTAAGTTTAAATTAGATTCACTTATTACTAGGGCTTCTATCATTTATTTCGATTAGATTCCTTTGCTCCTAAGTGATAAAAATGTTCAGTAGTCAATAACTTCCCATCAGTCCATTTTTCCATATGTGTATTTTTTCTGTATTGATTTTCGTACCACATACTAAAAGCGTATCCAGCTTTTCCTTTTTGAGTAAGTTCTGCAAGTAATACTGCATATTCTTCACTCCAAGAATCGTAATACCCATCATAACGATCGATATATGGAGGGTCTAAATATACAAAGTCATTTTCTTTCATCATCTTAAACGCTTCAGTAAAGGGCATACAAATAAATTGCCAATCTTTACCCTTCATTATTTTTTCAACCCATGCAACTTGATTTACAATTTTTGTAATTAATGCTTTTTGAAATCTCTCTGGTTTTCGCCCAAAAGGAACGTTATAATTCCCTTTATTATTAAAACGTATCATACCATTAAAATTTGAACGTTGTAAAAATAGAAAATCTAGGGAGCTATGTTCTTCATTAAATCTATCTCTGACTTCATAATAATAAGAGGTCTTATCAGCTGGTGTACTAGATAGTTTAGTTGCTTCATTTTCTAAAAAAGTTCTAACTGTTTTAGAAGTAATCTTCTTTGATTGAATATCTTTGTAAAATTGAATGATGTAGGGGTTGGTATCACTAAAAATAGCCCTCTGAGGCTCTAAATTAAAACCTACTACACCAGAACCCATAAACGGTTCAAAGTATGTTCCTTCACCATCCCACTTTATTGATTCAGCAATGAATGGAACTAATTTAGTTTTTATTCCTTGAATTTTGATAGGTGGGACTTTAGGTGTAATAATTTTTTTAGGTAACAATTGTAATCTCCTTTCTTACTGTTCTATACGTCTTCTATTATACCATTTTTTATCCTTTTTTCCTTCCAAAACTGATTATAAACTTTTCCTCTTTTTACATCACTATTATCAAAATTCAAAATATTATTCAATTTATTAGCAACTTCCCTGTTCATATTAGGATATAAATGACCGTAAGTTCCTAGAGTTGTTTTAATATCCTCATGTCCTAATCTGTCACGAATTACTAAGGCATTTTCTCCTAAAGAAATCAATAAACTAGCGTGCGAATGTCTTAAAGCATGGGTTTTAATTCTATGAACTCCAGCAAGTTTTGCATGACGCGTTATAATATGACTTGTTGCACTTTTATTTGTTGGCAACCCATTATATGAAAATACAAAATCTGTCACAATATTTTTTCTTTGAATAACTTTCCATTCACTCAAATAGTTTAGTGTCATATCGTCTAAAGCAATAATTCTATTACTAGCTAATGTTTTTGGCTCAGTTATATAAAATTCATTAGATGTTTTATAATACATATTCTTATTAACTTCTAAAGTTTTCTCAATAAAGTCAATATCTTCCCATTGTAGAGCTTGAGCCTCCCCAATTCTAAGACCTGTCATGAAAAGTGAATAAATAAGAGTAAAAGCAAATCTATCATAATAATCTTCTATATCGAAGGTTGAGAAGACCTTTTCGGCTTCTTCTTTTGTCCAGAAGTCCACTTTTTGCCTTACTTTCTTTACGTTCCCTACTTGTTTAGCAATATTTTTTTGTAATAATCCTAGTTTTACTGCAAGGTCTAGACTCTTTTGAAGTAGTCCATGTATCGCTCTTACATAACCAGATGAATAATTAGATGAAAGATTATTTTGCCACTTCTTAACCATTGGAGCAGATATATCTTTTAATTTTCGGTTAAAGAAATATTTTAAGTGTATCTCCATTGAAGATAATCTACTATCAAAAGTTTGAGGTTTAACTGACTGTTTATAATCTGGTTTGAAATATGTTTCATAAAACTCCCTATATGACATAGTAGAATTTTTCTTTACTGCTGAATCCGAGAAATCGTTCATATAGGATTCATATCCCTTTTTTGCTTCTAATTGGGTTTTAAACCCTCTTCCCCAATACTGAATTCGTTTACCATGTTCATCATAACCTAGACTAGCTACAAAATACCACAATCCTGATTTCTTATCTTGATACACGTGAGGAATTTTAGGCATGATGATGTTTCTCCTCTAATTCCTTTGTATCAATAGGAAATCCTAGTATATGCTCTACAGATGACAAAGGAACTCGTCCTAAACGTTTTGAAGAATAATATCCATAACCTTTGTTAACAAGATAAATTTTTGCTCTTCGAACTATATCAGCTGATTGTGACGGACCGAATCCCATTTTTTGAAGTTCATGTTTTGTTATGGTTTGCATACTGCTTACCTCCTTTTTTTATTATATTGCTCAAAAATAATAATATTTTTAAAGTTCTCGTTTTCAATTCTATAAGTTTTAGTATAATGTGGTTCAATTCCTATCAGATCTCTTGCCGATTGATAAGGTATTTTGATTCTCTTAGGGTACTTTATACCCTTGCTTTTTCGATATATTCTAATTCCTTTAGGATAAAGCCATAATCGACTTCCTTTTATATATTTTTTTTTCTGAGAATCAGTATCCGAAAATTCCGCATTAGTTAGATAGGCTGATAGGTATGCACCTATGTTATCTATGTTTTTCAATCTTTCAATTCTACAAAAGCCAAGCCCCCATATCTGTTCAAACTCTTGACATGGTATGTAAAGATTGGCAGAATTACTCTTTAATAATAAATGAAGATGAAAACCGTGCCATTCAGAAATATCTTTGCTATTTACTCCATGTGGCTCTAAAATAGCGATATAATCTAGTTTTTCTTTATACTTGTAATTTAATCTTTTAATAAATTTATTGAATTCCTTGTAAATACTTTTTAGGTTGCTTAGCTATTTTTGTATCTCTAAATGTTAAAGTTGCCCAAAGTTCATTTTTACGTCCTGAAAAAAATTAGCATTTATTAAATACCTTAATTTCTTCATTGTCTGTTGAAGTGAGTTCTCGCTCTGATTTCTTGTTGTTGTGTGTTCGTAATATTTAATCTCTCCTGTCGATTTAATAACATAACGCTCAGAATCAATCTTCAATATATTATTTTGTCTATTTGATTTCTGTAAATACTGCACCTCATATATATCATTCATAATTGTAACAGTAACAAAATCATCAGGATGAATTGAAAAATCTTTGCCATCGTCCATACGAACACCTCACTTTTGATTCTTCAAAATTCTCTTATTGTTTAATTAAAAACAAGACAATTATCAAAAATCGTTCCGATTTTTGAAGACCCTAAAAAGTTATTGATGGTCGCTCCACTCAAATGCTAAAGTAAAGGCATTTGCTCATCAACAACTTTTTAGAGTGACATTAGGACATATTTTCAAGAATAGCTCTATCCAAATATTCCAGATAATCTCCTCCATTTTGTGGAAGTAAAGGTGCTTCAAAATAAACTGGTTTTGTATGTTTACCATCAATCATGATATACCCAGCACCTATTTCTTTCACAGTCTGAAATTCAGCATCAGTATTTCCAAAAAGCATTCTGCGACCGTCACTTGTCATATTACCCATACCGATACGCACACCAAATTGGTCTCTTTGTTGCCCAGTTAAGCCGTTATTTGAATTTGAAGATATATCTGGTCGTTGTATAGTCAATACTATCTCTATCGCCACCATACGACCTTTTAGAAGTAAGTTATTGAAGTATCCTGTAATTTCTTTTGCAACTTTAGGATTAGCAACAGATAGGACAGCAGAAAACTCATCAATGATAAGCACTAAAGGTTTAGCAGTCTGAATATCTTTCCAAGTCTTACCAAAAGAGTGTTCATCATCAGTAAACCATTCAGAATACCTACGCTCCATCTCATCATTAACTTCTCTAAGCAATCTTGCTATTTCATTCTCTGATACAGCAAGATTTTGAATTTTACCATATTTTTTCAAGTCTATTCTTCGACAAATGATAGCTAAATCCGCCGATTTTGGGTCGCACACATAAATGTCACAACCTCCACCTTTACCTTTAATCCTTAAATAATCAAGTATTAACATGGTGGCAAGGTAGGTCTTTCCAGAATTTGTTGCACCAGAAATAATAGTATGACAACAAGGCTTTGAGAATTCCCATGAAATCTTTTCCGTTAGTTGAATAGTGTTATTTAGCACTTCTCGAGAAGAAAAATCTAACCTGTTATCAGGAAAACGGTCAAATATATACTCACAATAAGTATTATTATTTACAATGTCCTGCAAAGGTAAATCTAGTATGGCTTGAAAGTGATTTGCAAATTGACTAGATTTATTAGTGAATATGTCAGCATTTTTTTTGAAGCGAATAAGAATTTGCTCATCGGTAACTAAGTAGCCAATTTCAGCAGATATGTCATCGTTGTAAAGATTATTATGAATAATGAATTTCCTGATTTTATAGTTCAAACTAACTTTATATCGATAAAAAACAAATCTCACACATAAGATAGTTACTGTTACAAAGAATACAGTCAAAAAAATGTATTCTGTATTCAAGAAATACTGAAAAATTAAAACTAAGGTCAGTACCAGTGTTATGAACAGTAAAATTCTTTTCCTCAACAGAATCGGAGACTTAGAAAATGCGGTTATTATCTTATAATTACTATTCTTCATCATCAACAACCTCAATTCTCTCTGCTTTGAAAGAACACGCCACATATTTGTAGCTATCCCCAGCAACGTACGCACTGCCTGTCAGTCCTAGAAATTCAACTAAACAGTTCTGAGGAATTACTTTAGAATCTGAAAATAGAGGTTTTTGATGTTCTATTTTTACGGTAAAACGTTCAAATTGTTTTTCTATCGCCACACACTCATAGGAGTACCCAGCTACTGTTTCTGTTTTTCTACGTTTGCCATTCTCTTCTACATAAAGAAAATAAGGCTTTTGGTTGACAAGGATTTTAGCTCCTTTTATCGTTTCTTCTGCATTCAAAATTGGCTTTATCATAAGTAAGCCCTCCTTTATAATTTTTTCAACCATCCCTCAAGCTTTGCTAAAAAAGCGTAAATTTGAGGGCGAGTTCTTTAATAATATTAAAACACACATCAAGCGTGATGTCAAGGTAAATATTGAGGGCAACGATAAAAAAATAAAACCTTGCTTTAAAGCAAGGTTATTTAATATTATTTTGTAACAAATATGCTCTTACTACCATTCTTATTACAAAAGGCACTGTTACATAAGAAGTTCCAGTATATTTAGGTAGTATATCTTTTAAATCCTCTATTTTTTTCACTACTTCATCGCTGACCGTTAGATTAGTCTTTATTTCATCAATTGCAATATTATCTTCGAAGTAAATAGGATCGCTCGATATAATTTCCTCCCAATTTAGATTCTCCTCCTTAAAAACAGTCTGAAAAACGTAATTAACTATATTACCATTCGTTATACGTAAGCCAGAAAATTTTTCTTGAACAATATCTGTTTGTTTTAACTTGCTTATACTTTGCATAGTTTCCGTTGAAAGTCGAATACTTAATCTCATGTTCTCCTCCTTGAACGTTTTTCTTTATTATACCATATTATCTGTTATATCTTATAAAGAATTTTTTGCAAACATTCTGCAAACAACACAAATCAATTCTAACAAGTTACTATAAAAATAACTGGTATAAATCCTTTATTTTAAGCTATATCAAATCATATTTATTTAATGAGCAATAGAGTGGGAATAATGCGATGTACATTAGAATTATTAGGAGTTTAACGACGACATAATTCTTAGGTACAGCGTATGCAACAAGAACTTTAATCTTAACGAATAAAAATAAGGAAAATATTATTAGTTCTAACTGCTCATATGTTAAAAATATATAGATTGAAAAATTAGTTAAAAACACTTTGGATTGTCTCCAAAGTGTCTCCAAAAAGACCTTATTAAAAAAACTATTGATAAGGTCTTTTTATTAAAAATCTTTGATTTCTTACCTTATCTACACTAAAAATATAAATATAAAAAAATAGGTAATCAAGAATAATACATTCAACACCTTATCTGTGTTATAATTAAACGGAATTATAATTTTAAGAGGAAAATAATATGGATTTAATAATTAAAAAAATAATAGACAAGAAAGAAAAAGAAATAATATCAAAAGAGGTCCTTTACGACCTTCCTGAATGGTTTGGTCTACCTGAAAGTACAAAAGAGTATATTGAAGATTCACAAGATAAACCGTTCTTGGCTTTGCTATGCAGATAATGAAGTTGCAGGTTTTTATCGTATTAAACGCAACAAGTAAGGATACTGCAGATATTTTTTTGTAATGGGTATAAAGAAAAAATTTCATAGAATGGGAATTGGAACAAAACTAAATACAGAATTCGAAAATATGGCAAAAAATCTTGGATATTCTTACTCACAGGTAAAAACTGTAAAAAAATGGGACACTACAAAGAATATGATATTACTAATGAATTCTATATCGCAATGGGATATAAAGAATTAGAATGTTTTTCCTACCTTATGGGACGAATGGAATCCATGTCAAATATATATTAAATATTTAGGGGAATAATACTTCATTAATATTTTATTTATAAATAAAAATATTTTTAGTATCTAAAAAGCTCTATGAGTAAAAAAATAAAAGTAGTATATTCACCAAGAAACTCGATATAGTTTACTTTTTTAAAAACTAAATACAAGATAAATACAAATTTATACCCTGCCATTTCCCTCCAATAATTTTTCGATGGGGGATTTTTTTATTAAAAATCTTTGATTTCTTACCTTATATATGCTAAAATATAAATATAAAAAAAGAGAGCCGTTTTTAAAGACGGTGGCTCTGGTTTAGTTATTATATAACCATCTTACCTGCCAAAGTATAAAGATGGTTATTTTTTTATTGTCTTTTTTTAATGCTACAATACATGCACTAACTACTGAAACAATCAATAGATTTATTCCAATAATCGTCTGTACAATTACAATCTGACAAAATTATTGCAATTAAATTATGTTTATGATAAAATAAAATTATGAAAAGAGAGAGCCGTTTTAAAGACGGTGGCTCAGTTATTTAGTTAATTTATAACCATCTTAACCTGCCAAAGTTTAAAGATGGTTATTTTTTCATCATATAAGTAACAATAGCTACAACCAAAGTCAAAAGTGCAATTACAAAAATCGCAAAATCTATCATTAGTTGGATAGCTTCGTACGTAGACATTCTCTACTCCTTTCTTCAAGATTTTAGTGTATGCGAGCATAGCACCATCCCCTTTCATATAGAAGTAGCCACCATCTTTATCGGAAGTTTTACACTCCCTAACTTCTCTCTCCAGTTTTGATTATATCAAATTAAACTATCATAATCAACTATTTATAAATACTAATATATCAACACTTTTTACTAAATAATTATACTTTTTATACCCTGCCATTTCCCCTGCCAATATAAAAAATAAAGTCGATACTTCCTATGATACCAACCACTCAGGATAGATTCTTCCCCTATTGAATGGGAATAATGCGGTGTACATTTGAATTATTAAGAGTTTAACAACGACATAATTCTAAGATACAGCGTATGCAACAAGAACTTTAATCTTAACGAACAAAGTGAGGAAAAGATTATTAGTTCTAACTGCTAACATAGTGAGATATATAAAACCCTGTTCCGCCCCCAAAAGTTAGACCAAAAAATCTAACTTTTGAGGGCGGTATTTTTATATCAAAGTATATATTTAAGTTTTTAAAAAAATAGTATTTTTCGAGAAATATACGTAAATACATTAGTTTTTAGATTATTAGTGAAAAAGTATAAATATGAAATCAGAGAATAATATTAAAAGTGTATCGAAATATAATATATATATGGAGAAGAATCCTTGTTCCTTTTTAAGAAAAAAATAAAGGTTAGTTATATATATTAGAGTAATAATTGTATAAATAAACTTAAAGTTACAGATACTTTTATATATAAGATACCCTATAGAAATGTGCTAGTTAAGCATTATTTTATCAAAATAATCAACTACTATAGTATTAACCGTAAAGATATAATTTATTTATTTAAAAACCAAAGTAATATTACTTTTTATCCTAAATGAACACTATAAAACGTCATTATGTTATAATATAAATATTGAGTTATTAGTTAAATAAAAGAACAACTATATACTAAAAATATTTTTATTATAAAATTTTAAATATTTAGAATAACAAAAAAACTTAACTTTTTCAAGTAATCTTTTAACTACACTTGAAAAATATCAAATAATTATTAGATTAAGTATAGTATTATTTATATCAAATTAAAATTATAAATTATTTATAAAATAAAAAGAATATTTTATATTCACATTTGTGATTACTAATCTAATATTATAATACATACTTTATCAAAAAAACAATTAAAGATTTAAACTTTAGTGGATACTCGGCAAATTTATGAAATCAACATAAAATAGCCAGTTTTCATTAAACATTACTAAATAGAATTATAGAGGTTTAATATGGATGATATTATTAATAAATTGAATAGCTACCCCAAAGGGTATTGGGATTTTAAAGGAAAAACAAAGAAGGGGATACACAATATAGGAAAATATCCTGCTACAATGGTTCCTGATATGCAAGAAGAACTATTGAATATAATTGTAAATCAAATTAAAGATGAAAATATTCAATTACTGGATCCTTTTTGTGGCTCAGGAACCACTTTAGTAATCTCACAAAAATTAGGCATTGAGTCTGTAGGAATTGATATCAATCCCTACGCTACTTTGTTATCATCTGTAAAAACAAATGTATATAATTACAATAAAGTACTCTCAGCAGTAACAAAGATAGAAACTAACTTAAACACAAGTTTGAATTATAACAATCATTATTTTTTTAATATAGAAAAATGGTTCAAAAAAAGAAATTATTCAGTCTTTAAGTAAAATTAGATTCTGTATTATTTCTGAGACCGATAAGGATATAAGGAATTTCTTTTGGGTTTGTCTATCAGAAACAATATCAAAATTTAGTAATGATAGAACGAGCACCTTCAAACTACATAGTTTATCTCAAGAAAAAATAAATCTTATCCAAAATAACTGTATTGAATTCTTCATTAATAAAATTAAAGATAATTCCAAGTTCTTAAACTATGAAAAAACCAGTCGTGTAAAAGTGTTTTACGGAGATTGCACTGAAGTTATGAAGAACAAGCTAGACAAGAAATTTAAAATTATCTGCACCTCTCCCCCATATGGAGATAATTCAACTACTGTTACCTATGGTCAATCATCAATTTTATCTCTCAAATGGATTGATAAAAAAGATCTGGAATGTACATCTGAAATTTTAGATAGATATTCCACAATAGATAAGATTAGCATAGGTGGAATAAAACGAGAAATAGACAATACTGCAAATATATACTCATTAAATAATTACTTAAATAGAATTTCTAAAAAAACAAAACGAAAAAAAGTAATAAATTTTTTTGAAGATTATTATAATGTAATGAAAAAAATATTGAAAATATTTTTAGATAGAAATGGATTCCTAATTATGACAGTAGGTAATAGACGTATAGACTCAATTATACAACCATTAGATGATATAACAATAGAAATAGCAGAAAAAAATTAGGATTAAAAAGTAATTTCTAAATTTAATAGAAACATATTACATAAAAAAACACCCTTTACAAGTTCTTCGTCTAAAAAAATCAAAAAAACCTGTAAAAATCTATATCTGAAGAAACTATTTTAATATTTATAAAGTAGGAGGTAATAATGAACGAATTGATTAAATCGTTAAAGGTAGATGCAAGATTGATTTCTCACCTAGGAGAAGCTTTAATCGACAGCAATAAAGTTGCATTAATGGAGCTAATAAAAAACTCATCAGATGCTGATGCTACAGTCTGCAAAATTGATATTGACACTGATTTTGAAAATGATAAAGGAAAAGGAAAAATATTAATAGAAGATAATGGTATTGGAATGAATAGTTACATAATAGAAAAATTCATTCCTTAAAATAGCTTTCTTCATTTAAAAAAAATTTCCAAAAAATTTCTCCAAAGTTTAAAAGGATAGCACAAGGTAATAAAGGGATTGGTCGATTATCTTTAAACAAATTAGGTACGTCTGTAAAAATAACTACCAGATTAGACACTGATTTCTTATTAGAAAACTATAAATTATTAGATGTTGAAAATATCTACGGTGATAATATAGATAATATCCTTAAAAAAATAACCATTATAAATACTATACATTTGAAATAAATTGGGAACAATTTGATTCTGAAAACACTTCTATAGAGGATGTGAAAATTTCGATTAAACACGAAAACATGAATGACTCTATTAATTTTTAATCGAAAAAAAACATGGAACAAAAAAATAGAAATATTTGGTTTTAAAAAAATATCGAATATTGGAATGATAATACTGTTATTGAATCAATAAAAGAAGAAATAACTCAATTATTTAACCCATTCATAGAAAAAGAATCTAGTTTTTTTAGTAAAAGTTAAGATCTCTAATAATCCTATTTTTTTACTAATGATACTTTAGATAAGGAGAGAATAAAAACAAACTGCATTTTTCATACACAACTTTCAATTTTCTTGAAAATGAAAAAAAGTTAAATATACATTTAAGAAGGAATAAACACTATATAAAGTCTGAAGTTGAAAATCTTGTCAACGAAATGAATAAAAGCAATTTCAAGGTTATTAAGAAGCCTGATTATAATTATCTATATAAAAAATATAGTGAGGATATTGTAGAAATTAATTTAAGTAATCTTCAAGAATTAAAAAATACGGTAGGCAACTATCAGTGCGAGCTTTCTGGGTTTAATTTGTACGATGAAGATAAAATATTTTTACCTGGAAACTTTAATGGGGAAATTTTTGCATATAGTTTTGCCAATAATAAAGAAATAACAGAATTAAAAAAATACATCAATGAATTTCTAGGGGTAAAAGTATATCGAAATAACTTTAGAATCCTACCGTACGGAAGCATCGACAATGATTGGCTAGATATGTCTGGATACAACTCTAGAATAAAATCTATTATCTATAAAAAACATACTACTATAGGATACGTGAAAATTGATGGATTAGAAAATCTTGAAAAAATTAAAGAAATGACAAATAGACAAGGTATACAATTAGATAATTATGGACAAAATTTCATATTATTAATGAAAAAAATATCGTATATAGGATCATTGCTAAACTGGAAACAAACTTCAATAATGTTTTTTCTACCCCTCCTAAACAAGTTTTAAGAAAATTAAACTCTGGAGAAGAAATTAAATCAGGTGAATTACTGTTCAAAAAAAATGAAGACTTTCAAAAGGACTCTAAAGAGTTGATAAATAAAATGAAAGATGAAGTAAAAAACGAACCAAAAAATGACGTTATATCAGAAATCCTCGAGAGTTTAGATGAGAAAATAGATGAAATAGATAAATATAATTTAAATAAAGAACGTCTAATTGATCAAGAATATATAGAAATAAAAGAACTAACTCCAATTTTGGGAAGTGCAATTATCGCACAATCCCTAGCACATGAGATAAAAAGGCTATCTAACCAAATAGATTCAATTATCCGCACTATTAAACATTACTGTGATGTAAAAGTTCATCATAAATTAGACCAAATTACCATGAACTGTTATTACTTATCAAAATACGCCTCTGTCTTAGATGTTAACTCCAAAGCAAAGCGCAGAAAGTATGAAACATTTCTAATAAAAGATTATTTAGAGACAATATTAGAGGAAAATCCTATTTTGCATTATAAAGGAGAGGATTATAAGTGTAAAATAATAGGTAAAGATTTTACTATCAGGGGAATAAAAGCTAATATTAAAGTGATAGTTGAAAATATGATTTTAAATTCATTATATTGGTTAGAGTACTTTAATACCCCAGAACCTCTCATCTGTTTCGAATTACTCCCTGATGAAAGGAAACTCATCATATCTGACAATGGAAAAGGTATAGATCAAAATATATCTAATAAGATATTTGAGCCTTTTGTATCAAACAAACCTCATAGAGATGGTCTTGGCATGGGATTATATATTGTAACAGAGTTACTCCAAGACTTTGGAGCAATCATTTCATTAGATGAGGAACTTAATAATTATGGTAATAAATATAAATTTATTATTGAATTTTTGGAGGAAAAATAATAATGAATAACTTTTTTTAATAATGATGATTTAATAATATTTATTGATGACGATATATGTCCAAACGATGAACACTATGCTTTTTTAAATAAACTTACCAGAAAAATACTATTAAGACAGTAGCTAACGAATTTAGACTTTTAGTAGAAGAATGAATACGATACATATACAATTGAAAGATATTAATCAAAATTATTAGAAACCGAAATAAACAAAAACAATCTTTAAAAAGATTATATGAAGCTTTCAAAAGATACACTTGAATTAAATCAAAGAAATCTATGAACCTAGCTACGTTCTAGAGTTATATCATCCTAGTGATATAGATAATGATCGATTACTACTATATTAGAAATGAAACAATAAAAAAAGAAAAGAATTTTTTTATTGTTCTCGATCAATATTTAGACAATGAACATACTTTTAACTTAAATATTAAAAAGACTATTTTAATTCAAATAAGTAAATATATTTCTAACAACTATATAGGAATAGTATTTTACACATCAGAACCTAAGAGTATAACAACACTAGATAAGGCAATTGACTTTTTGAGAAATGATGTTGGCTTGACTGAAGAACAAATAAAAAACTTGTCAATGTATGTAAATTTTATAAGTAAAGACTGATGATAGTTTTACAAAGATCATTTGAACTAGCATTCAGAAGATCTCAAAACAGCAATCTACTATCCTTATATAAGTCTAGTTACGAAGAATCCATTAATAAATTGCAAGAAGCCATGTGGGATGTTAACCATAATGAGGACCTATTTCACTATGATTATCTCATGGAAGGGGCTCATTTAGATGATATATTTTATGAAATATATATAAATAAACTACATAAAACTTATCATACAAAAATGTTGTAGATGATTATGAAAAGTATATTAATCCAGTAAGAAAGGCCACATTAAAATATGAAGAAAAATAATGTAGATATAAAACCAAGAAAACGAGCTAAATAATAAAAATTTTTTTATTTCTAGAAGTCTAAAAAAACACTTAATAGCATGCACAAGAAAGAATCTTATTTGTCTAAATGTAAAAAAAGTGATGATATCAGATTTGGAGATGTCTTTTAAGATTGAAAAATTCCTACTATATGGTTATTACTCAAGATTGTGATTTATCTACAAGATTAAAAAGTGGAAGAAAGGTTAATTCTATTAATCTAATAGAGGTCAATTACTCTGATAAATACCTTATATTCTGAAATTATGAATGAATTAAATGATTTATATCGTCAAACAAATAAATCTAAAAACAAAAATACAAAAAATAAAGCTCATATTAAAAAAAGTCTTGTAGAACAAAACATTACGAAATTTGAGAAATTTAGGTATCGATATTATGAGTATTTTTTTGATGAAAAAGCTATTAGATTCACAAGATTTATCATTAGTAGATTATAAGATTGAAGCAACAAGAATCTAAAAAAATTTTACTCAGTAGAAGATATTTTTTTAGATTCTATTACTGTTAAAACTTCCAGACAATTCTAATTAATGAAATAAAAATTACAGAAAGAAACGATCAGTAATTCTAAAGAAATTCGATTAGCTACTAAAAATTATGCATCGATAAACAGATTGGAGATTATTTTTAGATAAAGTATAAAAACTTTAACACCTGAGAACATTAGAAAATATTTCAAACGCGAATTTTATTTCTAATTTAATTAATATAGAAATTTTTCTTTTGACGAATCAAAAAATTTAAACGGGATTTATAATTAATGCGGATGACTCTCTAGAATAGGAAATCTTAATTATATAAAAAGCACATGAAATATTAAAGAGAATTTATGAATCAATATTCTCGTTATTCTTACAGTGTATCCTACGAATCTTTTAAAACCTTCTCTTTATCATTATAAATTATAAAAAGAGTTCCATAAAACCTATTAATTATCATTAGACAATATAGCCACTACAATAATTATAAAAAAAAGTAAAGTTTATTAACTCTACTACTCTAAACCATCTATTCCAAATACTGAATAAAATAATTACATACAATAAATTTGATTTAAAGTATTATACTTTTTTTCTAAAAAAATTCTAAATTATACTAGATAATATTTATGAAGGAGTAAGATAATGAAAAAAACAAACTACTAACTTTGCAGCTTTTTGCATTAATATTTCGGACCTCTTCTAGGTCTTATTATAGGAAATATAATTGGAGATATTAAAGTTGGTGTTACTATTGGACCATTCTTAGGCTCTTTATGCTAGGTTTGCTATTCAGCAAAAATCAAGTCAAAAGATGAACATAACGAAGATACTATAACAAAAAGATAGTGAAGAATAATATACTCAACAACAAATATTCTTAAATAAAAACTACAAGAATAAATTTAATTTCTTTCCTTGTAGTTTTTTTAAATTTTTTTAGTATGATACTTATCATTTATGATATAATTAAACAAAAACAATATATACTTAATGATTTGAGAAGAAGATAATATGGATATAGTAATTAAAGAAATAATAGATAAAAAGAAAAAAAGAACAAATATCAAAAAGAAGTGCTTTATGACCTTCCTGAATGGTTTGGTTTACCTGAAAGTACAGAAAATTATATTAAAGATTCACAAGATAAACCATTTTTTTAGTATGTTATGCAAAAAAATGAAGTCGCAGGTTTTATCGTGTTAAATTCAACAAGTAAGGATACTGTAGAAATTTTTTTGTAATGGGTATAAAGAAAAAGTTTCATAGAACGGGAATATGCAGTGTACATTTGAATTATTAGGAGTGTAACAACGACATAATTCAAATGTACAGCGTATGCAACAAGAACTTTAATCTTAACGAACAAAGTAAGGAAAAGATTATTAGTTCTAACTGCTCATACATCAAAGTATCTATACTAAAAACTAGTTTAATCCCCACCAAAAATTATTGGTGGAGTCTTTTTTATTAAAATCTTTGATTTTTTTACCTTATCTATGCTAAAAATATAAATATAAAAAAAGAGAGCTGTTTTTAAAGACGGTGGCTCAAATATGTAATTATTAAATAACTATCTTACCCTAAGCCAAAGCGTAAAGATGGTTATTTTTTATTGTCTTTTTTCAATGCTACAATCCATGCACTAACTACTGAAACAATCAATAGATTTATTCCAATAATTGTCTGTACAATTTCGTAAGCTGACAACTTGCTACTCCTTTCTTCAAGATTTTAGTGTATGCGAGCATAGCACCATCCCCTTTCACATTGAAGTAGCCACCATCTTTATCGGAAGTTTTACACTCCCTAACTTCTCTCTCCAGTTTTGATTATATCAAATTAAATTATCATAATCAACTATTTATAAATACTAATTCAACACTTTTTACTAAATAATTATACTTTTTATACCCTGCCATTTCCCCTGCCAATATAAAAAATAAAGTTGAAACTCTCTATAATATCAACTACTAGAAGAGATTCTCCCTCTATCGAGTGAGAATAATGTGGTGTACATTTGAATTATTAGGAGAGTAACGACGACATAATTCTTAGGTACAGCATATGCAACAAGAACTTTAATCTTAACGAACAAAGTGAGGAAAAGATTATTAGTTCTAACTGCTCAACATTAAAATATATAGATTAAAAACAAGTTAAAACACTTTGGATTGTCTCCAAAGTGTCTCCAAATAATGACCACCCCTGAAAAGGGGTGGTTTTCTCTTCGGGTATAACCCTTTGTTACTAACACGCACCTCAAGGCGCTGGCTTTCACATTCGTTCAAGCCCTATTGTATTTTAACGCCCGCTACCCGTTAAACGGGTTTATCTATTTTTTCTTATTTCCAAATGGATTTGTATATTCTTTTGTTGTCAGTTTGTCTATCGCAATGTCATGCGATTCTTGTTCTCTGATATATTTTCTTATTGTACTTTCATTCAATCCTACAGTACTTACATAGTATCCTTCTGCCCAAAACTTTCTATTTCCGTATCTGTATTTCAAGTTTGAATGCATATCAAATATCATTAATGAACTTTTCCCTTTCAGATATCCCATAAAACTTGATACACTATATTTTGGTGGTATTGATAATAGCAAATGTATATGATCTGGCATTATATGTCCTTCTATTATTTCTACCCCTTTATACTTACATAACCTTTTTATTATATCTACTATATCTCGTTTGTATTGATTAAATTCTATTTTTTTCGTCTATACTTAGGTGTAAATACAATATGGTATTTACATAACCACTTTGTATGCGATAAACTATTATGTTTATTTGTTATAATTAAAAATCATCCTTTCTTTATTTTTAGAGCTTGAACTACTCTTATTTTTATCAAGAAAGGATGATTTTTTTCAATTGTTTAACTTTTTATCTCGCACCCGCATAGCGGGTGGTTTTTTTGTTTCGGAGACTTCGCCTCCTCAACTGGCTAAAGCTTTTAATAACCCCACCAATAATTATTGGTGGGTTATTTCATACTCATAGCTTTAAATCAAAATAATCTATATCTTCTACAAAAAGTATTTTACAAAGATTTTTTTATTAGGAATATAATTAAGTGGAGTATCATAATAGCTACTTATACAATCAATTTAAAAAGGAGAAATACTTTTATATGAATAAAAAAACTTATCGCTATACTATCTAGCATTATTGTTCTTTTTATTACTTGCTAGTGGTCTTTATTATTTCTTTTGGTTCTAGCAATAGTTCTATTAAAGAAGAACATACTAAATATCTAGCTCTAATAAATGACAGCCATGACTTCAAAGGAGGCCTTGCTGGATTAGAAACTTTAGATAATGATAAAGGACAAGAAGCTTTCAAAAAAATATTAAAACTGAAATAAAAATCGCTAAAGAATTAAAAAAATGTTGACACAAGTCTTGATAGTAAAGACGTTGATTCTGCTAAAAAAATCTTTAGAAAAAGTAGATTCACTTACTACTGATAACTCTTTTGATAAAGCTATCGAGTGGTTAAAAGAAGATGTTACTAATTACGAAAAAGCCCTTAAAGAAATTAAAGAAGGTAACTGTGATGATATCAACAAAATATTAGATAAATACAAATTTAAACACAGTGCTTTAAAATCGGAATTAAGCGAAAATTCAATAAAACAAGAGAATACTAAACAACCTAATGCAGTAAAAGAAAAAGATACTGTAACCCAATCTCCATCAACTCAAGTTTCCTCTGGAATAAGTGATAATGATGTTATACCAGCAGGAGCATCATATGTATTCAGTGGTACGGTGACTAATTCTACAACTTATAAAGAATTTAGACAAACAAACGCTTATCAGACAATTGCAACTAATTACATAGGATTTAACGCAAGCAATGCTGAAATTAAAGCATGTTTAGAATGGTTAATTCAAAAAGGTAAAGAAGGTGCTCAAGCAATGCCAAGTACCGAGGATTATAATAGAACTTTCGGAAGATAATCAAGATTATATAAATTAATGTAATATAAAGTAGTAAAAATAATTTACTTCATAAACAATCTATTACCTTTTGTATTTACTAAATATAAGTAATTCATATTATAAATATCCTATATAATTTCCACATAAATCTTTAAGTATCAAACTTCTCAATATTCATTTTTTTGATATTGAGAAGTTTTTTTCTAGGTTAAACTACTCCCTTCTTCTATTGACGTGACTTTGCTATTATTCTATAATTAATTATGTAGAAAAATCAAAGGAGACTATTATGATAACAAAAACCATAATTTCTATTATTTCAGTAATCATTGCTGTAGTTATTTGTTTTTTTGGATATAATTTTTATCAAAGAAAGCAAGCAGAAATTGTTTCTTCAGAAAAACTAACTGCTTTACACGAACTTACAAAAAAATTTAATGATAATAATGATAGAAACGAGAGACTTAACATACTAAAAGAAACTCTTGATGAACAATCACAATACAATCTGAATTCTCATAAAAACTCAAAAGTTCAAGATGAATTTAAAAATGGCATAAATACAATGCGAACTTATTTCCATAACGATTATGACCATACTATAAAAACATACACTCTATCTGATATTACTACAGTATCCGATGAGAAAAAAATCAATGATAGTAAGTCAAAATTAAACGAATTGACTAAAACAATCGAGACTGAAAAAGACTATACTTTCGAATCAGAACAACAAGCTCAAGAAAAACAAACTGAAGTAGAGAAACTTGTGAAAAAAATACGAAGAGCGTATTAATGAATTAAAGAAAAAAGAAAATGATAAAAAACAAGAGAATTCATCAAGTAAAAGTGAGTCAAAAACTGAACAAACATCTACTACGCATTATGAAAATGAATACTTCAGCGTTGACATCCCTCAAAAATGGGCTAAAATATGGTCGTTATCTATGGATGTTGATTCTAGCAATTTAGGAACACCATCTCAACCTGCTATAATTTATTCATTTAAACATGATCCTGAGGGTAACGTTCCATTTGGTGGAGCTCAGACAATCTACGTTTTCCCTGATGGAGTACCTAGTAAAGCTAATTCATCACCAATATTAAAAAAACTAAATTCTAAGGTCTACTTAGGAGCTGGTGCTGCTTCTGGTTTCTTCTCAATAGATGGAAAACCTGATCGAGCAACTATTAGAGTTAAATAATCCAAAGTATCTTAGGAAAATAAATAATATTAATAACATATATATTTATATTAGACAAATGGATTCCTCCTATAGCATGTAGAAGGAGTCCATTTTTTAAAAAAATAATCTTATTATTATATTCAAAGACTCCAACTACTCCCTCATATTAACTAAATATTACAACTACTCTATAATTATTAAAGTAATTAATCTAAAGGAGAATTTTATGAATAAAAAAATAATAAAACTATAATTTCTATTATTTCAATAATAGTTGCCCCTACTTATTTGCTTTTTTTGGATATACTCTTTATCAAAAGAAACAAGTTGAAACAGTTTCTGCAGAAAAACTAACTGCACTACACGAACTCACAAAAAAATTCAATGATGAAAAATGATAGAAATAAGCGTCTGGAGTTATTAAAAGATACTCTTGATGAACAATCAAAATACAATTTAAGTTCTAATAAAGACTCAAAAGTTCAAGATGAGTTTAAAAATAGTATAAATACAATGCGTACTTATTTCCACAATGATTATGATAATACTCTAAAGAAATATACTATTTCAGATATTAACAACACTTCTGACAATAACAAAATTAATGATAGTAAGTCAAAATTAGATGAGTTAACTAAAACAATAGAAAAGAAAAAAAGATTATACTTTCGAAACAGAAAAAGAAGCTCAAGAAAAACAAACTGAAATAGAAAAATTGTGAAAAAAATATGAAGAACGTATAAGTGAATTAGGTAAAAAAGAAAAAGACCAAGAAAAAAGAAAAGAAGATTCTTCAGTGAATATTGAAGAAAAGCCTGTAAAAATGACTTCTGTACACTATGAAAATGAGTACTTTATTGTGGACGTTCCAGAGAAATGGTCTGGAAAATGGTGGATTAGCAAAACTATAGACACAAAAGACCTTGGAACTCCTTCTCAACCTGCTATAGTTTATTCATTCAGTCGCCAAGGAGATAATCCTATGTTTGGTGGCGGTGGACAAACCGTTCATGTTTATCCTAACGGTCTACCTACCAATAAAATAAAGTCAGTTAAAGAATGGACTAAATTCGGTTCTAATATTTATGTTGGTGCTGGAGCTAGTAGCGGTTTCTTTAATGAAAAAAATGAATCATTCTATAAGGATGAGATGGCTAGAATAAAAGCTAAATAACTCAAATCACCTCAATCAAAAATTTGATTGAGGTATTTTTTATACAAAATTTAAAAGTAGTCCTTGAAACTTAAGATTTTCAAAGACTACTAAATTTATTATCTTAAACCTTTATCGTATGGAATACCAAGTGCTTCTGGAGTAGAAGTTTTTCTTAGAAAAATACGATAAGTGCAATTATTAGAAGCTACGAATGGGAACATGTTCCAGAATGATACCGGGATTGGTAGGTCTGGTGCTAAGATAGAAACTTTCTCAGCGAATACTTTAGTTCCTCCGAAGAATAACGAAGCTAATGTGATTGTAATTGGGTTATATTTACCGAAGATTAATGCTGCTAATGCTAAGTATCCGAATCCGTATACTGTGATAGCTGCGTTGAATCCTTGTGAGAATGTAGTTGCGATGATAGCTCCAGCTAATCCTGCTAAACATCCCGAAATAAATACCCCAATGTAACGATATTTAAATACGTTTAATCCAAGTGAATCACTCGCTTGTGGGTTTTCCCCTACAGAACGTAAACGTAATCCGAATGGACGTTTATAAATTACATAATATGTTACAATTACTAAAATTACAGCTATAAATACCGTTGGATAAATAGTAAATTTACCAAATACTGTGTATCTTGGGAACCCACTTGCTAATAATAATTCATATGTACCATTAAAGTGGTTAACTAAGAATAATGCTATAGCAGGTGTAATTAAGTTAATCGCCGTACCTGAAATAACTTGGTCAGCTTTTAAGTTAATACTGATATATGCGTGAATTAATGACATTAATCCACCCTGCAAGTGTCAGCAACAACTAAACAAATTACTAATTGGAATAATGTTGGAGATCCATCAAACACTGATAACGCTAATAGTGATGCGACGAATGATCCAAAGATTACGAAACCATCAAGGGCAATGTTAACAACCCCACTTTTTTCTGAATAGAAACCACCGATGGCAGCTATAAGAATTGGTGCAGTATATTGTAACATTGAGTCTAATAGTGATAATACTGTATCCATCTATTTATCTCCTTTCTGTTTCTTACTACTAAATAATTTATCAAGCAACTTGTTATCAAAGATAGCTTTAGCTGCAACGAATAATACGATTAATCCGATTAGAATATTCGCGATATCTTTGGAATACCGATGAATGATAATTGTGGAGTTAATACTCCTAAGAATCCGAATAATAATGCTCCTAATAGTGATCCAACAGCTGTGTTAGCTCCGATTAATGCAACCGCGATTCCCATGTATCCAAATCCTTGGAATGTTGAACCTGCTACTACTTGTCCTACAGGTCCCATATTGTAAAGAGCACCACCTAAACCAGCGAAAGCTCCTGAAATAGCCATAGATAACACAGTGTTTCTATTTACTTTCATACCTACGAATTTTGATGCATTCGGGTTAAACCCTACAGAACGTAATTCATAACCGAATACTGTTTTTTCCATAACGATATAGAAAATAATAACACTGAAAATAGCTAAGAATAAATCAGTTCCTAAACGATAGTTGTTGAAAATACCTTCAACTAAACTATTTTGTAAATATCCTGTTCCATCAGCTGAAACAATAGGTTTAGAAATAATATCATTAGTTCCTTTAATATACTTAGGTACAGCAAATTGTACGAAATATAAAGCTGTATAGTTTAACATAATTGTTACAACTACTTCACTAATATTGAATCTAGCTTTTAGGTAACCTGCAATAGCTGCCCAAAGACCACCTACTACAACACCAACTAGAATACTAGTAATTAATACTAAATAGAAGTTCATACCTTCCATTTTGATCGCAACAAGTCCAGCGAAAAGACCACCCATAATGAATTGACCTTCTGCCCCAATGTTGAATAAACCTGTTCTAAATGCAAATGCAACAGATAATCCAGTACAAATAAGCGGAATTGTTGATACAAAAATTTCAGCTATACTGTTTGAGTCTGAAAAAATATCTCCAATTACTCCAAACACATCTCCTGGTGCTGCCCCTATCGCTGAAATAAGAATTGCTCCAATAATAAATGAAGCTAATATCGGTAGCACCGCATTAGTTAAAACTTTTTTTAACATACGTTCTCCTCTCTACTTCTTAACCCCTGCCATAAGCAGACCAAGTTGTTCTTTTGTTACATTTTCATCGTTATCCACAATATCAATGATGTTACCATTGTGAATAACCGCGATTCTATCAGATAATGTTAAGATTTCATCTAAGTCAAATGAGATTAATAATACGCCATTACCTTTATCACGATAATTAATTAACATTTTATGAATACCGTTAATAGCCCCAACATCAAGACCACGTGTAGGCTGAGTTGTTACTAATAATTTTGGATCTAATTCTAAAGCACGTCCAATAATAAGTTTTTGTTGGTTACCACCACTCATACTACGTGCAGAAATTTTTTCATCTCCAGCTTTACGAACATCATACTTTTCACAAATTTCTTTAGCAAATTTTGAAATAATATTCTTTTTCAAGAATCCACGTTTAGCAAATTTTTCTGTATAATAATTTTCTAAAACTGAGTTTTCTTCAACACTGAAATCTAATACAAGACCATCTTTATGTCTATCTTCAGCAATAATCTCTAATCCTAATTCTTTACGTTTTGCTGTTGATAATGAATTAATCTCTTTTCCGTCAAAAATAATTTTTCCTTTTGTTTCTTTAAGTAAAGCATTTAGTACTTCTACAAATTGTTGTTGACCATTTCCATCAACTCCTGCAATACCTAAAATCTCACGTTCACGCACATTTAAGTTAAAATCGTGAAGAATATCTTTTTTCTCAGCTGTATCAGCGTAAATTCCAGAAACTTCAAGAATGTTTTTCTTACCATCTCTTGAACGTTCATATTTAATTATTTCTAAGTCTTTACCAATCATAAGACTAGCTAGTTTTTCTTTTGTTGTTTCTGCTATTTCAACTGTCCCGTAGTATTCACCACGACGAATAATACTACAACGGTTTGCAACAGCCATAATTTCATTAAGTTTGTGAGTAATTAATAAAATAGTTTTTCCTTCCGCTTGAAGATTTTTAAGAATAGCTAAGAATTCTTTAATCTCAGCAGGAGTTAAAACTGCAGTAGGTTCATCAAAAATTAAAATGTTAGCATCTCTATATAACATTTTTAAAATTTCAACCCTTTGTTGCATCCCTACACTAATATCTCCTACTAAAGCTTTAGGATCAACTTCTAAACCATATTTTTTAGATAAATCTTTAATTTTTACTGCAGCACTTTCTAAATCAATTTTTCCACCTTTAACTTCTTCCATCCCTAAAATAATATTTTCAGCAACAGTGAAGTTTTTAATAAGTTTAAAGTGCTGATGCACCATCCCTATTCCTAGTTGGTTAGCATGCTTAGGATCTTTAATATCAACTTCTTTACCATTCAATTTAATAACACCGGCTTCTTGATGGTACATACCAAAAAGAACCGACATCAACGTAGATTTCCCTGCACCATTTTCACCAAGTAAAGCATGAATTTCATTGTTCTTTACCTGAATAGTGATATCTTTATTTGCGTAGAAGTCGCCAAACTTTTTAGTTATGTTTAGCATTTCTATAGCGTACATATCATTACCTCTCTTTTTATAAATTCTTACATATATATATTATAATATATTTTTGACAAACTAGTATAGCTTTTTAATAGATTTTTCATATATTTACCATTATTTCAGTTATTATAAAAATTATTAATTACCAAGGTGTATTCGTTTTTATAATTTTATAAAATAATACAAATTTTATAACTTGAAAAACAAGTCATAATATAAATTTTTTTAATACTATTTAAGAAATATAAAGATAATTTTCATACAAAAAAAGACCTAGCATTTGCTAGGACTTTTTATATAAACTTCTTAAAATTAAAGTTCTCCGTCGATATTAGCTTTTATCACTACACCAAAGAGCATCACCGCGAACTGTCGCTTTTACCAGCTTTTTAGATCTTCAACAACTGTTTTAATTTTTAGCTTTGATATCATCGCTTAAGTTAGGGTTTTCTGCTGGAAGTCCAACACCATCTTCTTTAATAGTGAAGACTCTAGCTTTTTCCACCTTCAAATTTTCCAGCTTTTGATAGTGTCTAAGATGTTAGATACTGCAACGTCGATACGTTTAACAGCTGAAGTTAAGATAACTGATTTTTCAACATCTTTTCCATCTTTATCTTTAGCTTTGAATACACCTTCAGAATATTGGTCTTTATCTACACCAACGATCCAGTGTTTAACTTCTCCGCTTTCTTTAAGGTCTTTAGTTGCTCTTTCTTGAGCTTCTTTAATAGAACCACTTCCAGTACCACCAGCTGCAACGAAGATAACATCAGCTCCAGCATCAAACATAGTTGCTGCTAAAGTTTTACCTTTGTTAGTATCGTTGAATGAACCACTGTAATTGTAAACAACTTTGATGTCTTTTTTAGCTGCTTTAGCACCTTGAACGAATCCAACACCAAATTTAACTACTGCTGGGATTTTAGCTCCACCAATGTATCCAACTTTACCAGTTTTTGATTGTAAAGCTGCTGCATATCCTGCTAAGTACCCTGCTTCATGTTCTGAGAATGTAACTGATTCTACGTTTTTGTTTTGAACTACACCATCGATGAAGATGAATTTTTTATCTGCAAATGAATCTGCAACTTTTTGGTAATTCTTTTTTTCAAAGTAGAAACCAGCTAATGAAATTACGTCAGAAGCTTTTGCTGCATTTTGTAAGTTTGCTGCAATATCACTTTGGTTTTTAGTTTCGATTGGGTTTAGTGCTTTTCCACCATTTTTTTCAGCCCAAGCTTTTACAGTTTCAACGTTACTTTGGTTAAAACTTTTATCTTTTGCTCCACCTTCGTCAGTTACAACACCGATTTTTTTAATCCAGAGTTGCTAGAAGATGAATTTCCGTTAGATGATTTAGAAGAACATCCAACAATAATTAATGCTGCTGATAAAACAACTGCTATTAACGAAAAATACCTTTTTCATAAATAAAAAGTCTCCTTTATTTGTATATTGTTTATACCTAAATAATACCACATTATCTTTCAAACTTCAATGATTTATTAAAAATGTTAACATTTTTTTATAATGTTCGTTTTCTAACTATAAAAACCTATAAAAAGTAGTATTTATAGGAGTTATCATATCTATTCTTCCATATTCGTATAAAATTATCTTAGAATAATAAACCATTTTCAAAACATTAAGAACGTTTACATTTTTTTATACGAATTTTTATATCCAAGACTATTATTACACATTAATTATATTATTTGGATAAAGACTTTATCTTATCGATGTAATTGCATTCAACGTTTTACGAACTTTAAAATATCACACTCTAATTATTGAGTAATAATGTATATTAATGCTTATTCTTAAGATAAAACAATTTATGTAAAACTACAAATTTTTGCTAAATATTTAAAATCAACATTATCCAAAAATAGATTATATTCAACTATTGTTCTATTTCCTCTAGATACGATAATTTTTACATGTTTTTACTTTTAATAAATTATCACATATTAGATATCTTTTATATCTTATTTAGAAAAATAGGAGTGTCTGAAATCAAAAATCCCTTTAGAAATTTTTGCTTCAAACAGCTCCTATATTCTTTAATTATAGTTCACCTTCTATATTAGTAGCTGAACCTTTTGCTTTTTAATTCATCTCCAGTTGCTACTACTTCGACTTTACCTGATTTTTAGTTCTTCGATAGCACTAGCAACTTTTTGTTTTAACTTCATCACTTAAGTTAGGATTTTTCTTTTTGGAATTCCTACACCATTTTCTTTTAATACCAAAGACATGTTCACCTTTCGTAAATTTACCTTCTTTGATTTCATTTAATATTTTTAGTAACTGCTACTTCAATATTTTTTTAACAGCTGATGTTAAGATTGCAGATTTTTTTGATATTCTTTTTCCGTCTTTATCTTTCCCTTTAAAAATACCTTCTTCGTATCGATCTTTATCTACTCCTACAACCCAGTGTTTAATCTCTCCACTCTTAGACATATCAATAATACCACGTTCTTTAGCTTCTGAAATTACACCGTTACCTGTATTACCCGCAGCAACGAAAATTACATCTGCACCTGAGTCATACATAGTAGCTGCTAATGTTTTCCCTTTGTTTGTATCTGAAAAAGTTCCGCTATAATTATACATTACTTTAATATCACTTTTAGCCGCTTTAGCACCTTGTACAAACCCAATACCAAATCGCCTCTACTGGTGGAATTTTTAGTTCCTCCAATATATCCAACTTTTCCTGTTTTAGATTGTAAAGCTGCAATATATCCAGCTAAATAACCAGCTTCTTGTTCTTTAAAGATTAATGAAGCAATATTTGGCGCATCAACAAAAGTATCAACATACATGAATTTTTTATCTTTATATTGCTCAGCTACTTTTGGAATTTCTTTTTCAAATTCATAACCAGCTAAAGAAATAATATCAGACACTTTTGCCGCATTTTGTAAATTAGAAGTTAAATCTGATTGAGTTTTAGTTTCTAATACAACTGGATCTTTTGTCCGTTACCTTTGTCCAAGCTTGAATAAACTTTCTACGTTAGCTTGGTTAAAACTCTTATCTTTTTGCTCCACCTTCACCAGTTACGACACCAATTTTTATATCCACTCTTACCGTCAGATTTAGTGTCATTCTTAGCATTCTTTGAAGAACAACCAACAACAATTAATGATAATGCAACTAGAATTGCAAAAATAGTACGTAATTTTTTCATAATACCCTCCTTAAAAATTTATGTACTAAGAACATAATACTACTTTTTTTAAATCGTTTGCAAGATGTTTTTTTACAGATAAATATAAAATATAAATAACATGAAATATACTTCTAAAAATACTACGATTCCTAATAATTTAGTACTTTCTATTTTTTTAATCAGACTAGAATACTACTTTTTATTATATATAGTCTATATAATTCGTCCTATCAACTATTACTTTGTTTCAAAAATTAATCTCTAAAATTGTAAACGTTAATAATAAATAGGTTAGAAATTATATATTTTTCTGAATTTTTTATGCTATAATATTTTTGATAAAGCATTTTCAGGAGGATTTATATTATGACATATTATGAAAATATTGTAGAAACTGCAAACTACATAAAGAAATATTTTGGAGAGCCTATCGACTATGCAGTAGTTTTAGGAAGTGGTATTACACTTGAACTTGAAGATCAACAAGAACTTGGTTATGAGGCTATTCCACTTTTCCCAGGAAATAAACACGCTAATCGAGTTAAAGGACATGCTAACAAATTAACTTTTGGTAAAATCTCTGGTAAAAACGTATTAGTATTAAACGGTCGCCTTCACTTCTATGAAGGATACAACATGAAAGATGTTGCTTTTATGACATATGTTGTTAAATTTTTAGGAGTAAAAGGATTATTCATAACTAATGCGTGTGGAGCTATTAACACAAACTTCACTGAAGGTGATATCGTATGTCTTGACGACTTTATTTCACTAGTGAGTAAAAACCCTCTAATGGGAGAAAATGATCCACGTCTAGGTGAAAGATTCGTTGATATGACTACACCATTCGATCCATATCTAGTAGAAAACCTACACAACGCTGCTAAAAAACTAGATATTACTTTACATACAGGTGTTTACGGATTCTTCCAAGGCCCATACTTTGAAACACGTGCTGAAATTCGTGCATTCAAAACAATGGGATGTGATCTTGTAGGAATGTCTACAGTTCCAGAAGTAATCGCTGCAAACCACGCATCGCTTCCTGTAGCAGTTTTAACTTTGTGCTACTAATATGGCAACAGGAATACAAGAGAAAAACACGACCACGAACACGTACTAAAAACTGCTCAAAAAAATTAGTATAAACCTGAAAAATCTTTTTAATTGAAACATTAGAAAACTTAAAAATAAAAAGGAGTAAAAATTATGGAAAAAAACTATTTTCGAAAAATTATTGATGGAGAAATCCCAAGTTACAAAGTATATGAAGATGAGCATGTATACAGCTTTCTAGATGTATTTCCTATAACAAAAAGGTCATACATTAGTAATTCCTAAAAAGCACAGTAGAAATATTTTTGACTGTGATCCTGAGACTGCAGCAAATATTGGACGAGTTCTTCCGAAAATCGCTAATGCAGTAAAAGAAGCATATGGTTGTGATGGAGTTAACATCTTCCAAAACAACGAAGAATATGCTGGACAAAGTGTCTTCCACCTTCACTTCCACATTGTGCCAAGATACAAAGATAAAGATACAAACTTCGATAACTTAGAAGTTAAATGGCCACCACAAAAAGTTGAGCCTGCAGAATTTGAAGAAATTCAAAAAGCGATCGCTGATAGATTAGCATAAAACAAAAAGATAGCTAGATAAAATTTTATTTACCTAGCTATCTTTCTTATTTTCCTTCTTTTGATGCAAATAAAGATACAATAGAATCTAAAGTTGTTTTTGGTTTTTCTTCAACAAACTCTTCTACTTCTTCTTTTTACTTCTTCTGCTTTTTCAATTACAGGGGCTACCGCTTCATGAATTTGTTCTACAGTCGGTTCAACTTTTTCTTCATAGTGAGTTTCAGCAACTTCTTTTACTTCTTCTACAACATTACTAGTACTTTCAAAAGTTGATTCAACAGCTGGTGAAACTGTTTCTTCTACTTTTTCTACTACTGGTGTAGTCACTTCTTCTACCTTTTCCACTACAGGTTCTACTACCTCTTGTACTTTTTCAACAACAGGCTCTGTCGCTTCTTTCACTTCTTCAGCTTTTTCAGTTGCTTCAGCTACTACTTCTTCTTTTACTTCTTCTGCTTTAGCACCTAATTCAACGAAGTTTTCCTCTGCTTTCTCAACTTCTTCAGATGCTGTTAATTCTTCTAATTTCTCTTTAGCAACATCTTTTTCTTCTTGTGCTTTTGCTTCTAATTCTTGAGTTTTCTCATTAATATAAGCAGTTAGTTTCTCAATACTATTTTTAGTATTTTTCCTTTAATAAATCTTTGTGTTTTTTCTAACTCTTTAGGATTTTTGTAATAATAAGCTCCTAATGCACTCACAGCTCCTAAAAGAGCACCTTTAAAAATTTTACCCATTTGTGATTCCTCCTAATTTCTTATCAGTATTGATTTTAACAAAAAAATCGAATAATGTAAAGGATTTAAAGGTTTTTATTTTTTTATAGATTCACCTTTTATTCACTTAAAATTCAAAAAGTTAATAGAAGCAATAATCAAATACCTAGTTTAACACTGCTTCTATTGAAAATTATTTTTATTTTAAGTGTTTAACCCTTGCTACAATTTCTTTATGACGGCCTTTAATCATAGGTCTAGCTTGTGGATTACCTAAATAACCACATGTTCTTTTAACAACATCACAGCTTTTCGGATCTCTATTTCCACACTCAGGGCATTTGAAACCTTTTTTAGTTGGTTCAAATTCTCCCTCATAACCACATTTATAACAACGGTCAATCGGTGTATTTGTTCCTAAGTACCCTACCTTATCATAAGCGAAGTCCCATACCGCTTCTAATGCTTTAGGATTTTGTTTTAATACCGGATACTCACAGTAATGGATAAATCCACCACTAGCATAATAAGGATAGTCTTTTTCAAAATCTAACTTTTCAAAAGGAGTCGGATTCTTTCTAACATCATAGTGATATGAATTTGTATAATATTCTTTATCCGTTATATTATCTACAATACCGAACTTCTCAGTATCCATACGGCAGAATCTATCAGTTAAAGATTCACTAGGTGTTGAATAAATACTGTACCAATAATCACCTTCTGCAGTCCATTTATCTACACATTCTTTCATGTATCGCATAATGTCTAATGTGAATTCTTTTGCTTCAGAATTTTTTTCCCATTCTCCACCATAAAAAACACTCGCAACTTCATATAATCCAATATACCCTAATGATAATGTAGAACGTTTATTATCAAATAGTTGTTTCACCCTATCATCAGCTTTTATAGGTGTTTTTCCAAATGCTCCATGCATATAAAGAATTGGTGCATTTTGAGGTTTTGCTTCACCACAACGTTTTGCTCTGTAATCTAAAGCATCTTTACAAATAGCTAATCTTTCTTTAAAGATTTCCCAAAACTCTTCTTTATTCCCCTTAGATTCTAGTGCTATTCTTGGAAGATTTAAAGTAACTACACCTAGATTCATACGACCACTTTCTACAAACTCACCTTGTTCATTTTTCCATGCAGGTAAGAACGATCTACATCCCATAGGAGTTTTACAACTTCCTGTAATTTTTGTTATTATATCATACATCAGAACATCTGGATACATTCTCTGAGTTGCACATGATAAGGCAAGTTCTTTTACATCATAATTCGGATCCGTTGGTTTTAAATTCAATCCATCTTTAATAACAAAAATCAACTTAGGAAAAATAGCTGTTCTCTTTTCTTTTCCTAAACCATTAATTCTGACTTGCAAAATTGCTTTTTGTATCTCTTTTTCAAAATACCCCTCACCTAAGCCAAAACCTAATGATGTAAATGGTGTTTGTCCTTGTGATGAATATAAAGTATTTATTTCATATTCTAGAGACTGCATTGCATCGAAAATATCTTTTTTCGTTTTTTTATCTGCAAAAGCTCTTTGTTTTTCCTCATCAACAATCCACTCTTGTGCCATTTTTAAATTCTTCTCATAATTTAATTTAGCAAAAGGTGCCAGTACTTCATCAATTCTGTCAGCACTACATCCACCATATTGACTTGAAGCAACATTCTATTATTTGTGCCATTTGAGCAGTTGCTGTTTGAATACTTTTAGGGCTATCTACGTCTGCATTTCCTATTTTGAATCCTTTTGTCAACATTTCTTTAAAATCAATTAAACAACAGTTTGTTAAAGGTTGATACGGAGAATAGTCTAAGTCATGATAATGAATATCTCCTTTTTGATGAGCATTTGCCACGTGATTCGGTAACATTTTAAGCCCTATTGCTTTGGCTACTATACCACTCGTTAAATCCCTATGAGTATTAAACACCAAGCTATCTTTATTTGCATTTTCATTAACTACATTTTTCATCGCGATTAACTAGTTTTTTTCAATAGCTACATTAATATCCAAACTACGTTCACGCTCAATATCACGCATACTTCTATATCCAACATACTCCCTCATAAATCGCCTCTTCACCAAGCGTAAGTAGCGTATGTTCTACTATATTTTGTAACTCATAGATTTTAATATTATCTTTGAATCTATTTCCTATTTCTATAATGACATTATCTACAATTCCATCAATATTAACGCTATGATTTTTTTACCAAATACAGAGTGAACTGCTTTTTTTCTATCGCTTTATAAATTTTTCTCAGCATCAAACTTAACTATTCTCCCATCCCTCTTGATTACTAATAAATTTTTTTGTTAAATTATCCATCTTTGCTTTTGTATATGAATATAAATTACTACTACGCATGTTATCCCCCATTTCTCTTTTAAATTTCTATTTATAAAAACATTATAATACTATCTTATCTCAAAAAAACATCTACTGTCTATAACGTATATTTCCTGAAATTCAGAAAGCCTATTACATAGCCTTTGAGAGTATTTGTGAATTTTTTTAGCCTTGCTGTTTTCTTCACGCAAACTTAAAAACACTATAATATCAACGATTATATGGGTTTTACATATACTTCTGTATTAAGATTCTTCCTTTATTATTTATAATACAGTTTCTATAATCTTTACTTAATAATAATTAAAAATGACATTTAAAAAGTTCACTTATGACCAAGAAATTTATTTTTTTATCACTTAAACTATATTTTAATAAGCTAATTTATGATAAAATTGTATTAAAGAACAAAAGTGAGATAAATATATGAAAAACACAAATTGAAAAAAATTAACAGACCAGTTATTTTCTATAGAAAATAACAACTCATTATTAATAAACGAATTAGAACCATATGTAGAATTATTCATGCACTATGAGTGTGCAATGCTTGAAATAGAAACAAAACTTAACGTATTCGATAAAGAGTTTTCTCTTCACGGAGAAAGCAATCCTATTGAATCAGTCACTACTAGATTAAAAACTCCCGTTAGTTTAATGAACAAACTAAAACGACTGAACCTACCTTTTGATATTGATACTATAAAAAATAATATTTACGATGTCGCAGGAGTACGTGTAATATGCTCATTTAAAAATGATGTTTACAAGTTAGTAGATGCTCTTAAACAACAAGACGATTTAACGGTAATCGCTGAGAAAGACTATATTAAAAAAATTATAAGGATAATGGTTATAGAAGCTATCATCTTATTGTAAAAGTTCCTATTTTTGTCTGATAAAGTTGAGCATGTTGCTGTCGAAGTTCAATTTAGAACTATAGCAATGGATTTCTGGGCAAGTTTAGAACATAAACTTAGATACAAGAAAAATCTAAGCGAAGAAAAAGAAAAGGAAATTGAACGACGCTTATTACTTTGTGCTGAAATAAGTGCCAAGTTAGACAATCAAATGCAAAAAGTTAAAGAAATTATTGAAGATGATTCACAATTTTTTTATAATAAAAAGAACCTCTAATATTAGGTAACAACCCCTATATTAGAGGTTTATTAAATTGATGAAAACTACTTTTTCTATGCTGTGCTTCATCGAATAACTAAAGTAAATTACTAATCCAACTAAAAATCCAACATCCGAATATTATCCATGTAGATAATTGAATTCCATATAATAATACAATAAATAATAATATAGAAATTATTGGTAAGTATGGCATTCCCTAAGATAGTAAAAACCACGCTTAGCATTAGGATACTGTTTTCTTATTACAATTGTCGAATAACTAACCAGCGTAAATGCTAATATCCAAGAGACATTAGCTAAATCTGCTAACTGTCCTAATGGTAAAAAACCTGTTAGTAATGCCATTAATATTCCTACACCTATTGTCGTTGAACCTGGTACTCCATTTTTATTTAATTCCGTTAATTTTTTAGGTAATAATCCATCTCTACTCATTGTAAATAATATTCTAATTGAAGCGAACATAGTAGCTAATGGTCCTGCTAATAAACCTATTACAGCTCCTAGTGAGATTATCCCCGCAATCTTATCTTGTCCTACTACCTCTAGAACATAAGCCAGAGCATCACCTTTTCCTAATTGTAAGTATGGAACCATTCCTGTTAAAACAAGACATACAATAATATAAAACGCCGTACAAATTAGCAATGTAATTATAATAGCTCTTGGTAGAGACTTCTGAGGATTTATAGTTTCTTCAGCTGAAGTTGATATTGTATCAAATCCAAGATATGCAAAAAAAACTGTCGTAGCTCCTACCATAATTCCTGATAAACCTTGAGGAGCGAAGCTATCAGTCCAGTTATTAGGCTTCACATAAAAGATTCCGACCAAAACAAATAGAATAATTACAATAATTTTAATAGAAACCATAAAATTATTGACTAACTTACTGCTACTCGTCCCTTTAAATAGCACTAACATAATCAGTAAAACAACGACTATAGCCAAGATATTTCCATAGCCACCCTCTGAAGGCAAACTGGTAAGTTCTCTAGGTACTTTGACTCCAAAGCCTTCTAATAAATTTTTTTAAAATAGCTGGACCAACCATTAGCAATTGTCGCCCTGCGATTATATAGCTTCCTCCAAGAAGCCACCCCATCAAGTGTGCTACTACTTCACCTAAGGTCATGTAACTATAAGTATAAACGCTACCGCTTGATGGTATTGTCGATGATAGTTCCGCATAACATAAGGCAGTTAGACCACAGGCTAATCCTCGCAATTAAAAAAACGAAAACACTACAGATGGGCCAGCCTTTAGAAGACGCTTCTCCTGTAAGAACAAGAATCCCTGAACCAATTACGTGATCCTACTCCTAATAACACTAAGTCAAAAGTTCTCATAGTAGGCTTCAAAGTTTTTTTATCACTTCCATGAAGTATTGTTTCCAATGTCTAAAAATCCTCATCAATCTCCCTCCCATTATTCATTAAAATTACTTTTTCATCTCTTCTTTAAACTCATACTTCAATAAACTAAAAAAAGTAGGAATAACCCTCCCAATATTAAAGAAACTAGAGCATCATAAACTTATATTTTTCAATTGCTAAATTACTTCACATAGTTCTCTAGAGAGTTAGTAATACTCTATTTTTAGTATCAATAAACTATCAAAAACTATATTTACTAATATTATAATTATTTAACAACCCTAATCTCTAATAAAACATCATTTAAAAAGTTATTCCCACTTAAATTAATATTTAACTTATATTATCTTCCTATTTTTAATATTTAATTAATAATAATTTTACCCTTTTTTTATATATTAAGAAATATATCCTGCATCTTTTTAGAATTTCTTTTGCATTTGGTTTCTTAGAAGAATTTACTAGAACTATTGGTCCTGTGCATCCCATTCCACTTTCTGCATAGATACTCTTGTTTCCATAATAATTTCGTAGCATCTTCAAGATCCAATATGTCTACTCCTGATATTTGTGAAGTTACTACTTCTTTTCTCAGGTACTTTTACTTCCTCAGTATTTGACCCTTCTTTTTAACTTTTAATTTTTGAAATTAGTTCCCCTAATTTAGCATTATTTCGCTTTTTCGTATTCTAGTTTAGCTATTTCATTAACTTTACCTTTAGCTATTTCTATAAGCATATTTCAGCGCATTGGCTACTACTGGTGAACCTGATGCTCTAGATAAGATTAATATTCTTCTATCATAATCTTCACCAACACCTGGACCATAAACCATAGCCACTAGCCCTCATAATCTCCACCTGTATTAAATGCTGAAAATACCTTCATAAACAAGTTCCCAGTCAATGAATCAACAACCATAACGTCTGGTGTAGCCATTAATAAATCGTTACCTCTCATTACTGATCCGCCATCTGCTCTTTGTGATGTTGCAAATTCAAAATTGTACCCATTACCTTTAAGGTCTAATAATACTTTTTCAACTTGTCTTGCACCTTCTACGTTTGCAATTCCTACTGTAGGATTTTCTATTCCTAGTGATTTCGCAGTTGCAATACCGTATAATGTGTTTCTCACCATAGCTTCTACTCTATTAGTAGCAGAAGTACCTGTAGTTGTCGCAAGAAGCATTTCGCGCCCTCTAGCAGGTGTAATAACCCTTCCTACTGTAGATACTCCAATTGGGAAGTTATAGTGCATTGTAACACAAGATGCTATTTCCCCTTTGTCTAATAGGTCTTCCATAATTTTGTGAGCTTCTTCTTCATCTTTTGCTTCATATGATTCGAAGTCCTTATGTCCTTCACCTATTAAAACTATATCGAATATAGGATTTTTAGCTAATATCGCACCTTGAACTAAATTTTCAAAAGCCGTGTTCACTACCCTAAAGTTGTTAAAACCAACTTTTTAATTTTTTTGCCAAAGTTTCCTGTTTCTATGGCATTAGCTACTTCTAGCAATACTCTGATATAATTTTTTACTCATAGTATCACCCCTATTCTTCTAACATTTCTTGGGAAATTTTTCTCATTGATTCTGCTATAATTTTTCTTATTTCATCTTTAGAAATTCCTGAAGCTTCTCCTTCTACAGCTCCATTATTTCTTTCAATTACAATAGATACTCCATCGAATAAGTTAGTCATTCTTCCTAAGAATAAACTTCCTTTACCTACTATCATAGCACGGTTTTTGTCTCCTTTTGTAAGATCATCAATTAAGAATCCTACATATGGCACACCTGAAGGAATATGTCCTTGAGTTGGAGCCCATCCAGGTAATCCTTTAGCTTCGATAAATGATTTTAATTCTTTTTTCTCAATATCTCCACGCATCGCTGCTAAAGCTGCAATCATTTTGTAGTTAGCTTCGGGAACATTTCCTGCTCCTGCAGATTTCGTAATATCTGGGTTTTGCATTTCTACAGAGAACACATCAACATCTGTAATTTTTAGGTTTGCTTTATCTAATGGATTAGCAACTAAAGCTCCCATTACAGCCTGTGGCGAAGATCCTGTTCCTACATTATGTTTTCCTACTAAGTCAGTTCTTATTATTGGATTTACTCCATCATTTTCACCGATAAGAACAGCAAATCCACCTACAACATCTTCTAGTACAGGTAAACCTTTCTTAACATGATCCTTACCATTCATTCCAAGTTTAGCACTAGCTCCACCTGCTACCACTAAAACATTTTTGTAAACACCTGATTTTACTAATGCTGATGCATTTATTAAAGCATGAGTTGGAGCTGCACAGAAACCTCTTAAGTCAGAACCAGTAGCATTAACTAGTCCAGCTACTTCTGCTATAGACTTCGCAAAGTTACCACCACCACGTTGGTTAATATCTCCACATGCTTCTTCAGAACATTCAACTACATAATCAATATCTTCTGGATTTATTTTGTAACTACGCAGTAATTCTAATGCTGAAATAACTCCAGAAGCCTTAACTACTAGATTTTCAAATATAACATGAGCATTCAAGTTCACATCGACATCGTGAGCTTTTTTAACATAACCTACTACTTTTCCTTCGTGAACCAATGCTTCAAAATCATCTTCTTTATCGTTTATATCAGTTCCTTCTAATTTATCGAATAAAGGAGCTAGCTCTTTGAAGTTTTCCTCTATTTTTGGACGAACACTGGCTACAAACTCTTCTGATAGTTTTACTAAATCAAAAGCATCACAGATTTTCATCAAAGCTAAAAATTCATCTTGAGGAACAATTTGTCCAAATTTTCCATGACGTTGACCTTGCTCGTCTTTAATATCATACCAAGGCATTGGATAAGCTTTTAGCTCATCAGGAGTTTTATTTCCTATATACACTTGGTTAGGTAAGTAGTTAACTACTTCTTCATATGAACGAATATGATTCGACACTTCTTTTAAAAACTCAGAATCTGGATTCGTTACTCTTTCTATCGAGCAAGTAGATCCATTTCTTACTATCATATCTGGTGTGTGAACAAGAATGTATCCTGCTCCCTTAAATACTGGATAATTCATAGCTATTGTGTGCTGAGGGTAAGATTCTTACCCCCAGCTCCCCTTTCTTTATTTTTTATTCGAATACTGTTTGACTATCAACTTCAACAGTTAAAGCATGTAATGCTTTTTCCACAAGTCCACGTCTTAATTTTTTCTCTTCATCCGCATCTAATTTAGGATTTCCTAGTGGATGAGGAATTGCTATAGTAGGTACGATTCTGTTTGCTCCTACTGTTAGAGAAATCGGTACTACTGTACACATGTGAACCACAGGTATACCCGCTCTCTCTATTTCTTTTACCATCGTTGCACCGCAACGAGTACAAGTACCTCAAGTAGAAGTTAAGATTACAGCATCTACTCCATCAGCTACTAATTTTTGTGCATATTCTTTTGCAAATCCTACTGCACTAGCAACGGCTGTACCATTACCTACAGTTGTATAGAATTTTTCATGTAAACTTCCAATTTTACCTTCTTTAACGAAATCTCTCATTACATCAACTGGTAATACTCTATCCGAATCTTCATTAGCATACACAGGGTCATATCCACCGTGAGCTGTTTCATGAGTTTCGGCAGTTAAATCGTTAAATCCTTCTAATGAGTATTCTCCATATTTAGAAGCTGAAGATGATTCGATATGATCTGGATTACCTTTTGGCACGATTCCTCCAGAAGTTACTAAGGCGATTTTAGCTTTAGTTAAATCTTTAACAGCTGGATTCGGTTCTACTCTATCGAAGTTAGGCATAGGATATTCTGTTTCGAACTCTTCACCTTTAATTTTCTTAACAAGCATTTCAACAGCACGTTCAGAACCACGTTTTTTCACTAAAGAAGTTTACACGAACTCCCTCTTTCGTGGTATCCTTCTTCTTTTGGTGATAAGATTTCTTCACCTTTAGCTAATTTCGCTATGAATTTAAAGCTAATTTTGGTAAAGCTTTTTCTCATACCTGCAGCACTATCTAGATGTTTCAAGAATATAAACTTCTTTTTCTAAAACATATCTGTACCAGGGTTTTCTACATACATAGCTGTTACCGCTGGAATATGAAGTTCGTCTTGAACAGCTTTTAGTAATTGTTCCTGCTGCAACCCCGTAACGTCCTGCATTAAAAAGTTTGGTCCTCATGATAAATAATTGAGTGATCGCATCCTTTAATCATATCAATAAGTTCTACTTGAACTTTTTTTCTAAATTTTCATTGAAGTAGCTATCTCCACAAACTACTGCCGCTACTACTTCTGAATTCTTCTCCCAACTTGCCTTTGTAACTGAACACTAATTGGTGGCAATTCAGTTCTTAATTCTGGTCAATGTACTTTTTTTCTTCCACCTACTCCGGCGAAGAATTGGTTTATATAATGTACTACTCTTTATTTTAGACATTTTTATTTCCCTCATATTGTTATTCAGACAATAAACTACTCTCCACGAATATCTTTCATTTCGCTTATGATTTCATCTACATCTAATACCATTTCCATCATTCCTACTGATCTTCATAGATTGCTTCATCTATTTGTGATTTAATTTCTTCTTCTACAATGTGATATACAGCTAGATTAAGTTCTACTCCAGCAAGTGGTCCTGCGAATGTTGGGATCTCCCTACTGTTACAGTTTCAGCTGCTAGACTCAAAGAGCTTTCACTTTCGTAAAGACCTAGTAAAACCACAACGTTTTTCGTTACCGAATTTTTCGGCAGCTTCTTTAATACGTTTTTGGTTTTCTAAGTCCATAGCCCCTGCAGCCTGTTCAGACAAAAACACTCAGTAGATGAAAATACTACTTCTAACCCCTCAATTGGTTTTTACACATTCTTCGATAGCTAATCCTGGAATCCCATCACGGTCACCAATGATAACTACTTTTTTTATTAATAAGATTTACCATTATCTTATTCCTCCTTGTTCAAATCTATAACATTTATTATTTTATTTAATTAGAAAGTTTTTGCACTTAAGTATCCAAATCCTGTTTCGTTAGTAGCTCCTGTAATAGCTTGAATTTCTACTTCGATAGTTCCATCTTCTCTTAATGAATCTTTGGTTACCACCAGCAATTACATTTTACTACATCGATGTGTCCTATAATTTTTATCTAGTTTTGGTAATACTACCACTTGGTTAGCATTTCCACCTGTAACTACAGCATTAGCAGACTACATCAGCTGTCAGCTAAACTTTGGCTAGCTCCATCACGTCCTGCATACTCATCTGTTACGATAACAGTTTTAACTTGTTCCGCTTCAATTTTTACAGTTCATAATTAAGTCAGTATCTGGATTACTGAATCCTTCTTGAGATACGATTACCGCATCTAAGTTTAAGTAACGGCAAAGTTTTGCAGTCCAGTTAGATGAACGTTCTTTATCCATTAAATAAACATTTTCATTAGTAATTATTACACCTAAGAAGTTAATTTCTTTACCATGTTTTTTGTATAGGTCTTCAATAACTCCATTGTTTAAGTGTACATAAGTTGGGTTTTTATCACATGCTGATACGCAGTTACCACTTACGATAGCGCCATCCATAATTTCTGTTGGATACAGAATAGTTGGTACTATTTGTTTAGCATCAACACCGTATACATAAGTATCGTGTAATAATCCTTGAGTTTGAAGCATGTATACATATCCTACTTTTGGAAGATCTGGATATTCAGCAATTTGTTCTAATAGTGGTTTTGTTTCATACACTTCTACTTCTTCAGGTTCTAATGTACGAGCTAATTCTGCAATATATCTTGCAGCTTTAAATCCGATATAACGAACTGCTTTTTCATGTTCATGTTGCTTAATTCCTTCTTTTGGTTCAGCGATAACGATTAGGTTATTTGTTTTTGAAAATGGAGTGTATTCAGCTCCAACACCAGTCATATCGATAATACCTTCTTGGAATCCTACTATTTTACCAGTAGTTACAACAGCCATACCTTTAAGGGCGATAGTGCGTCCTTCCCCTACAGTATCTACTTTTGAAAGTATACCAGGGAATATTCCACCACGTCCTTCAACTTTTACACGAGGTTCAATTACATCCTTAACCGGAGTAATACGAACACTTTCACCAGGACGAGCAATTTCTAAATCGACAGATTCAATTGCATCATCCTCAAAAACAGCTTTTACAAGCTCTTCTTTATTTACATATAATACATTTGCCTCGATTTTTGACTCTGCAGCAAACTGTATATCTTTAATATGAATCTTTCCTAATTCAAGACGCATACCTAATACCTCCCTTTGAGTTAATTTTTAATAATATTTTTAATCATAGCTTCAATATTAGGAATAGTTGCATCGTCTTTAGTCACTTCTTCGACTTTGCCACCATCTTTATATATCGCTAATGTTGGTAACCCTAAAACTTTTTGTTTAATAGCAAGTCTTCTTGCTTTTGTTGTATCTAGAGATGTAAATTTAATTTTATCTCCATATGTTTCTGCCAATTTGTGTACATCAGGCATAAGAGCTTTTACATGGTTCATAACCTTGGCTCCAGAAGTCTACAAACACATATCCTTCTGCTTCCAATACTTCTTGTTCAAAGTTTTCTTTATTAAGTTCTAACATTTTCTTTTTCTCCTTTTGTTATTTTATTTTTAAATTTTATTCAAATTTCTCAGCAATATATTTTTCAGCGCGAATCGCTGCTACAGCTCCATCTGATACTGCAGTAACAACTTGACGGATATCTTTAACACGACAGTCACCAGCTACGAATACACCATCTACATTTGTTCTAGTATCTTCTCCAGCTTTAATGTATCCATCTTCTGTCATTTCAACTTTTCCTTCAAATAGTTTTGTTTGAGGAATGTATCCTATGAAGAAGAATAATCCCATTGTTCCATCTTCTTCGTCAGCTTCAATTACATATTCTTCACCAGTTATTAAATTTTTCAATCTAATAGCTTCTAAGATTCCATCTCCGATTGCTTCTGTAACTACAGTATTTCCTAAAATTTCAATTTTTGGATTGTTTTTAGCTTTTTCTGCAGTAACTTTTTCACAACGAACATTTTCTCTACGGTATACAATTGTTACTTTACGAGCAAATTTAGTTAAGAATAAAGCTTCTTCCACAGCACTATTAGCCCCACCAACTACATAAACATCAAGCCCTTCGAAAAAGTCACCATCACAAGTTGCACAGTAAGAAATACCTTTTACTTTCTAACTCTTTAATTCCTGGCGCATCTAATTTTTCTTGGAGACGCTCCTGTCGTAATAATTACTGTTTTTAGCAGTATAATCACCACTCACGCATGTAACTACTTTTTCATCTCCCTCAAGTTCAACATTAAGAACTTCATCTTGTTTTTATTTCTGCTCCGAAACTCTTAGCTTGTTCAACCATTCTTGCTGTTACACGAGGTCCCTGTGGATCTTCTACAGCTCCAGTGATAGTTTTTCAATTAAGTGCGTAATCGCAGCTTGTCCCCCATTTTTTAGATTTTTTTCAAGAACCAAGGTACTTAATTTCGCACGTGAAGATACAAAAGCTGGCAGATAAAACCAGCTGGCCCTGAACCTATAATAATTGGGGATCATAATGTCTACTCATAATTATTCTCCTTTAGTTATTTTTATAAAATTCTTTTTATCGCATTTAATATTAAATCACGATCGATGACACTAAAATCATCTTTTTACTCTATCAGTCCACTGAGGAACTCTCTATTATTTCTAAATTTCTTGAATGTTAATATCGATTCTGATATTAAATTAACTGATGAAACATCTAATGCTTCGTAATAAGTACTCGATCTGTAGATTGTTTCTGTTCGGCTTAACACTTCCATATAAAGGATGTGTTACGACTTCCCAGTTATCATGCACATAATCTCTTACTTTTTTTCAAGACATCTAGATAACTTACATCTAAATATTCAACTTCTATATTTTTTTAAAAATTTTCTGTTACAAATTTTGGATTATTAGTAATTAATTTCATAGTTTATCTCCTAAAATAAAAAAACAGAAAGAAAGTTAGCTTTCTCCCTGTTGTCCCTACTTCAGAGTTCTGTCCTAGTGCAGTCTTTTTACCTGAGAATTTCGTCAATATTTGCCAAATATCAACTTGTACCTTCGGTGCCTAACGTCCTCTCCTACACTATTCTTACAGTATATTTCCTTATATTTATATTTTTATACTATTTCACAAATAAATTAAAACGTTTTTCCTAAATGTTATAATAGTATCATTCAAATATATTAGCATATATATTTATCCTATTTTTATAATTTTTTTAAATTAAACCTTATTAATGATATATTATTTTCATTTAATTTGAAAAAAATATATTTGTTTTGAAGTGTTAATTTTATAAATAATTACTCTGACACATTTTTTTCATTCAAATATATAGGATTATATAAATTATTGAAAAATTTGTAATAAATATGAAAAATAATTCAAATGTTTTTATACAGCTTTGAAAATTTTTCATTGAAAAATATTGTCATTTTTGTTATACTTAATTTACTACAAAGTAAGTAAATTTATTTTTATAAAGGAGGAGTATTATGAATAATACTCAAAAAAAGTTTAATAGCTATTCTTATTTGTTACTTTTCCTGGGGACTCTTCCCCATATATTTTAAACTACTAAAAAAAGTATAGGTGCATATGAAGTTTTTAGCAATGCGAATTCTATGTTCATTTATTTTTTTATGATTTTTAGTAGTAGGTATTGCTAAAAAAATAAGAAAACTATTTTTTTGAAGAGATAAAGAAAATATGGGGAATAAAAAAAGTTTTCTCCTGCTTGTTCTAGCTTCATTTTTAATAACAGGAAACTGGCTGACATATATAATCGCGGTAAATACTAACCATGTTTTTAGAAGCGAGCTTCGGATACTACTTAAATCCTATAGTTACAATTATTTTAGCTGTAGTATTTTTAAAAGAAAAACTGACTCGTACTCAAACTATAGCTTGCCTCTTTGTTGGAGGTTCCTTATTATATTTATTTATATCTTTAGGATCCCTACCATGGATATTCATCATGCTTGCTTTTTACATTTGGACTTTATAGTTTATGTAAAAAGAAAAATTGTACTCAGTCCAAAGGCTAGTCTATTAATTGAAACTGCAATAGTTTCTCCAATAGCATTAGTATATATGGGGTATTTATCTTCAAACAATTCAATCACATTCCATACTTTTTGGAACTGATACATTAATTTATTCACTACTATCTGGGGTAATTACAGCAGTACCTCTAATGCTATTTTGCTAAAGGAGCAACAGCTATACCTCTATACATTCTTGGTATCTTACAATATTTACCACCCTACAATGCAATTTTTTTATTGGAATTTTTTTGTTTACGGAGAAAAATTAAGTATTCAAAAATTAATATCATTCTCTATAATTTGGGTAGTTGTCGCTGTATTTTTGTTACTCAGCAATAATATCGATGAAAAAACAAAATTTAGTTAGTGAAAGTCATAAAAAATAAAGTATCAAAATACAAAAAGCGAAGTTTGATTTCTCAAACCTCGCTTTTTACTTTTTATTAAATTAAGCTGCTTTTGAAGTACCTTGTTTAATCATAGAGATACCTGTTACGATAACTACACCAATGATTACCCATGTTAATACTGCAAGTGGCATACTCTTAACTAATGTATAAGCAATAGTTACCCCAATAACACCACCGATTGTGATAGCTACAGAACCAATTCTTGAATAGTTACCAGCTTTAATAAATTCTGGTGAACCGATAGCCATAAGTCCCGCACAAGATCCCATCATGATTGGGAATGCTACTAATGGGCTTAGTCCAAGCATATAAACCATAGCCATACATGGTGCATATAAACCTACACCAGCCATCATAAGAGCTCCAAGAATGAAGTTACCTACAACCCCGATAATAAGTTTGATACCTGTTAATCCAACAGCTTCATTACCAGCTCCAAGAGCTTTTAACCAACCAAGTTGACCTGAAGCCATTAAGAATGCTGTTACGATTAAACACACACCCATAACAAGTTGGATTTTTTTCTCTGGAAGTTTGTTTACTATTCTTGCACCTACTAATGCACCTGCAATAGCAAAGAGCGATCATTGAGAATAAAGTAATACCTTCTACTTTAACCCCTGTTAAGAATAATACTGCTTCCATAATAACCGGAATTGTATGAGCAACGTTTAGCGTACCTGGAATTTTTTGTCAGTGTCTAAGAACTTAGTAACTTTGAATAATAATGTTGTTGGTGCAAAAGCTTCCGATACCCTAAAGTATCGAAGAAGTCAGTTACTAATCCAATAAGGAATCCGACAATTGGGTTTTCTTTACCTAAATCATTTTTTTATGTTTTTACAAGGTCCACCACTAGAGATGCAAGGAAGAATACCCCACCAGCTCCAATAATAATTAATAATACTGTTAATAAATCCATATATTTTCTCTCCTATCCTAATAAGAATCCGTATGTAAGTGAATCGTCTGGATCATAAACATAGTTACTGAATCCTAAGATGTAACCAGAACCTGTAATTTCTGGTATAATAGCATCGAAGTCTGCTAATTTACGTTCTTCAACGATTCTACCTTTGAATAATGTACCTAAAATACTTTCGTAAACAAAAGGTTCACCTGGTTTTAATTCACCTTTTGCATATAATGTAGCCAATTTAGCTGAAGTACCAGTTCCACAAGGTGAACGGTCAATGTTTCCATCACCAAATACTACAACATTTTTGAATGTAGCTTCTGGGTGAGATGGTTTATCATAGATTTCAACTAAGTCTACAGTTTTAATGTGAGCTAATGTTGGGTGTTGGATTTCAATGTTAGCATTGATTGCATCACGAATTTTTAATCCAGCTTCTTTTAATTTAGAAGCATTTTCTGGTTTAACTTCTAAACCAAGTTGATCTGCAGAAATGATACAGAAGAAACTTCCACCAAATGAAATATCAAATTTAATGTGTCCTACTCCTTCTACATCAAGTTCTACATCGTGTTTATATAAGAATGATTCAACGTTTCTGAATGAAACTTCTTTTACTTTAGCTCCATTATCTTTTAATTTAGCAGTTGCATAAATTAATCCAGCAGGTGTTTCTACTACAACTTCTTTTTCAGTAGCACCTTCTTCAACGTCTACCATTCCAGTTTCTACAGCTGCAGTAACTGCTGCGATAGTGTTGTGTCCACACATGTTTAAGTAACCACCAGTATCCATGAATACTAGTCCGAAATCAGCTTCTTCTTTTGTTGGCGGTAATAAGAATGCTCCAAACATATCTTGGTGTCCACGTGGTTCAAACATTACTGATTTTTCTTACATCATCAAGGTGTTCGATAAAGTATTGTTTTTTTCTCTACCATATCTTTTACCTAGGAATTTTTTTGGAATTCCTGCTGTAACTAAACGAGCTGCTTCCCCGCTGTATGTGTATCTATAACTGAAATCATTTTTATTTAGTTTCATAATAACTCACTCCTTAATTTTATTTATTATTATTTGCATCTTGTCTCATTTTTAATTTTAATAATGCTAGTGCTTTTCTAGCATCAGTATAGTCAATATTGTTTTGACAAACTATTTCTGTTTCTACACCTTCTTCAGACTTATTGAAGTCTAAAACGAACTTCGTGTATTGATTTTCTACTACAAATTTATGTTTCCCCATAAATTTTAAACCTACGATAGAAATTCCACGTTCTCCTATTTCAAACATAGTATTAGCATAGTCAACATCACTGTTTCCCCAACCATCTGCTGAAATAATAGCTCCATCTGTTCTCATTGCTTCTAACCATGTTGCAGTTCTCCATCCTACTAGATGTTTCAAACGATTATCCTGCGGTGTTCCCACTACAATTACCCCTTGGAAATCAATATCAGGATCTGTTGCTAATGTATCTAGTAATGGATCTCTAAAGTGGTGTAAACTTGTTTCTTTTGTAGATGGTCCAATACCCATAATAACACCTCTTTCTATACCATTGCTCTTATCGCACCATCGCGATATTCATTAGCTGTAAGTAGCACTGGCATATTATTCATATCTATAATAGAAATCCCTTTATCTATTCCACTTGGTTCTATCGGGAACAATTGATTATCATACATCATCCCTTGTCCTGCAACTTCTTTAACTAAAGCTACTTTAGGTTTTCCAGGATTTTTTGGATTATAAAATTCATAAATTTCATCCGCATCACGTCCACTAAGAACTTTCATTACTTCACGTATATTTTGTAAATATACATCTGATAACTCAAATATAGAAAAGGCTAAAGCTCTATCAAAATCTACTTCTGGTTTAATAATAACATCAATATGTATTAAATAATCACTATCTGAAGGTGAGCCTGCTTTTATTTAATACAAGTTGCTCTTTGTAAAAATACCTTCAGATGAACCAAATTCATGCATTTGTTTCCCTTCAGTATTTGCCCCTGTTAAAAGCATGTATACTCCTGTTAAAGTATGTGTTATACCTTCACCAAGTCTTCCCAAAACTTTTGTAGATATCGGAACTACGTCCATTATAGTATTTACATAAAAATTATGTTCATGAGGCTTAATTATCTTAACCTCTACACTTTCAAATATGTTTTTTATCATATTCAATTTCAGTCGGAATAATAAGTTCATTATTTTTCAATTTTAACTTTTTCTTCCTAAAGCAACATTTTTTCATATGAAATGCTTTTTATTTGCAGTCTCTCTTTTGTCATAACTATCAATCCCTTTACTATTTTATTTACTGTAATAATACAGCTTGTAAGTTGTTTACTAGTACAGATATTTTTGCTAAAAAAAGAAGAGGGACACCCGTCCCTCTTCTGATATTTCTCCTACACGTGAGCAATATACTCAAATGGAAGAGGAACTATTTTACCTGAACTTGGTATTTTAATTAGTTGCTCTAATGTTGCTTTTTAGAATTTGTGTTTGTTGCTCAACATTGTTTGGTTCCCCAGCGTTAGCACCCATTGGTACAAGTGGTGCAACAGCTCTAGGAGTACCATTTTTGACGCACTACTGAGGTAGTGCTGCTATTAAGATTGTTGGAATACCTGCTTCCTCAATTGCTCTCTGCACGATCACGGCAGTTCTGTGGCAAGTACTCTCAACCAGCAGTTAAAATAACTGCATCAACATTTTCTTCTTTTTAATTTCTGCAGCGATCGCTGGTCCTGTAGAGTTTGTGAAAGCCTCTTGGTCTCCACCACCACCCATGAAACCATAGTGGAATTCTGCTACGCTACCAATGTAACCTTCTTTTAGCAAGTTCGTGTAATCTGTCGATTGGGAACATACAGTTGATGTCTTTGTTAGCATCAGCATTATCATATCCACCGTGTGATACCATAAGATCTGTACTGTGTGCAGTATCTGGGATTTCTCGGAATGTAGTATCCCCTGCTAAGTTAAATCTTTTTATCTGTTTTTTTAAGTGAACTCCTGCTGCTGTAGCTAATGCTACTTTCATATCTTTTAACTCTTTAGTTACTGGAGCCCAAACTGGTTTTTGGTGTAATAGGTACAAAAAAATTTCTGATTGTAGACCTTCAAATATCGTTAATGACATTCTAATTTCTCCTTCCTACTATTCTTCATTTAGTCTGTTTTTTTACTTCTTCTTGTAATTTTTGTATTTAATATTGCATTTACATAATGTTCGTCAGGTTCTTCGCTTATAACTTCTGGATAACTTAGTAAAAAAATGCTACCTCTTGGCCAATTTTTACTGGATAATCAGAAATTAACATTCTCATAGGAATTTTAAATTGCCCTAAGCGTCCTTTAATGTCTATCGTAACGCTAGCATCGTTATGATCAACAATTACCCCTTCGAACACTCTTTCTGTAGATGCATATTTTAATTTTTCAATCATAACTTACTTCCTATCCTCTTTAAAAATTAATCTTCTTTTTCGTAGATTTCTTGACGTTTTTTAGATTTTGGTAATACTTGTTCGTTATCAAGTAATTCTACTTTTTGTCCTGTAGTTTTTTCAATAACTTCTACGTTATTTAATTTAACGTTAGGATTCCATTTTCTTTCAGCTTTTTTAATTGTTCCGCCACCCATTTGTGTTTTAAGCATTGCTAAAGCACGGATAGCATCTTCTTTACATAATGTATTGTTTGAAAGAATTTCGTTTTCAATACCTTGTTTAGATTTGTTGTTATCAACCATAGCTGTCATGTATTCGTTACCTACTACAAGAGCACCTTGTACTGCTGAGTAAGTCATACCAACTACTGATACTCCACGTTTACCGATTTCTTCAATGTGAGATGCGAAGTCGATGTGGTTGTTACCAAATCCTTCAGTTGTTACGATAGCACCATCGATGTCCATTGCTTCGATAGTCATACCTACACGTTTAGATACATAGAATTTTTCTGAGTTAGCTTGAGGTGATCCAACTAATAATACCCCTACTAAGTCAATTTCTTCGTCAGCCATTGCTTCAAGTACTAATGGTTCACGGTAGTAGTGACGAGAAGTTTCTTTTAGAAGCTGGTCCGATACATGTTAATGCGTGGATACCACCGTCTAAGATTTCTGTTGGTGCAAGCATTACTGGTAAGTTACCAAGGTCAACGTTTGGTTTAGCACCAAGTGTTCCTACTGGTTCTACTGGTAAGATTAAGTTATCGTGCATAGCACCTTGTCCCATGATTTCTTTAACGATTAATACTTTTTTTGTTTCCTGGGTGACGATATTGTTCGATATTGATGTTTCCTACTACTAGGCTTTCATCGTCTAATTCTTTAAGAGCTTTTACGAATTTCTTCTGTAATGTGGTCGAATGCTTTTGTGAGCCTGCTAATGGTCCTGGACGTTCCATGTTAGCTCCTGCTTTGATTGTAACTTGACCTTTAATGAAGATTTCACCTTTATCTGGAGCTCCTGGACGACCCCTACATAATGTTACGTTCTAATTCACCTTCAGAAGAACCGAATTCTCGATTTGAACTCCGTTAGCATCAGTTCCTGTAAGAACCATTACTACTCCTTTAAGTTCACGAGTAATACCGTGACCAAGGTCTCCTTCTTCTTTAACAGCGATTGGTTGAACGTCCATAATTGTTTCACTGTAAGTGTCATATTTATCAGGAGTGATAATTTCTAATTTAACACTTTCTACTAAAGCTTCTGATTCAGCTGCTTCTTTACATAAGTCTTCTGCTGTTCTTAAAACTAAAGTAGTACCTTTAATTTCTGTTTTTTCACCAAATTCTACTTTATCGATTTTGTAGTGTTTAGTGTGTAGAGAACGGATGAATTTAGGTTCTCCTACGTGTTTTTCTTCCACTTTAGCTGCTACTGCTTCTACTTTAGCTGCTTCAACAGCTTTAGCTTCCACTGCTTGAACTGGAGCTTGTGCTACTGGAGCTGCTTGTCCACCGATAGCTGCTAATGGGATTTCAAGGTTGATGTTTTCACCTTTTCCGATTTGAAGTTTTAATACTCCCGCTGGAGTTTGTGTTTGAGCTACCGGCGTAACCGGAGCAACTGGCGTAACTGGTGCGCTAACTTCAGCTACTGGAGCTTCTACTACTTCTTCTTTTTCTTCTACTTTTTCTTCTCCACCTTGTACGGCATCAATGATACCTGGTGTAATAGGTATTAGAGCGTCTGTTGTTTTTAATAATTTAGCTCCTAATACTTGTCCGATTGTTAATGCATCATCTGGGAATGATAGTAAACCTGAATCCACTAAATCATCGAATAATCCTGGATCTTCTAAGTTTTCTGGACTAATTACGATACCTTCCTCAGCTCTGCAACAAAATACCGCTTTATCATTTAAGTGCTCTTTTGCAGTTTCTACTGTAATTGACATTACTTCTAACCTCCAACTAATTATTTATTATTATGTAATTCTAAGCTTTTATAGCTTCTGTATAAATGATGGTCAGTGGCACGAAGTACATGATCGGTACTATGATAAACTTTTACTCCTAACCTAGGAGCTACACCTGTCACGGTGTTAGTTCAATCCTGACAAGTACCAGTAATGACTGCTTTCGCACCATCTTTTTTCATCTTCAATACTTTTTCCGCTTGTCCTGGGCAAATACCAGGTAATTCACAACGTAATCTTCCATTTTTATCTGGTTTCATACGTTTACACATCTGAACAGATACAACTTCTGCACCCATTCCATCAGCTATTTGTCTCAAGCGTTCTTCTTGTGCTCCACATTCACAAATAAGTATTCCTACTTTTTCTTTTTCTTGTGGATATGGCATTGCTACAAGTAAACCACCTGTTGTTTTGTTGATTGGCTCTGTTTCTAATGCGGGACGTCCTGTAAACGGTCCACCACGCACTATTTCTCCGTGTGGATGAATATAACCACCGGCTTTTTCTATAAATACGCTTATTGGTAATCCAATTGGGACGTCTAAGAAAACGCCTGGACTTTGGACACGACCACCAACAGTAATATCTTTATCAATCAGTGGTTTATCTTCTTCAATTGCTTCTACTATACGTTTAATAGTTTCCACATTCGAAATAATTGCATTTGCTTCTAGTGGCAATTGCCCTGGTTTTAAGACTACACCAAGTGTTTCTCTTACGATAACTCGTTCATCACCAGCAGGATACATATTAGGCAAAATTTTAATACTAATATTAGGCTCATTTTTACAAGCTTTACCTAATGCTAGCATTGCTTTACGATATTTTGTTTTAATAGCAATGTATCCTTCTTTCGCACCAGTTAATTCAACTATGTATTTCAAACCTCTTACTAAAACTTCTGGATTTTCTTCCATGAATTTTACGTTATGACCTAAGATAGGTTCACATTCCGCTGCATTCGCAATAACGTATCCACCAGGGATTTGTGCAGACAATTTAATTCCAGTTGGGAATCCTGCCCCACCAACTCCAACGATACCAGCATCTTTAATTTTTTGAAGTTTATCATCAGTTTTCTCTAATCTAACATAATCATCAGTTTGTTCTTTATCCAATTTAACGATTATTTCCATATCATTAATTTCTTCTACAACACCTGATAAACTAGTGTGAATATTTGCTCCTAACCCATTGGGGGTTGCTACTAGTTGACCACGTTTAACATGATCGCCTACATTTACAATTGGTTGACAAGGACCACCGACGTGTTGTTTAAGTGGAATATTGATTTTTTCAACATTAAACTCTAACATTACTTTTTCCTCCTTTCTTCAAAATTTGTTTACAAGCAGTAGTTCCAAACTTCTACTACATTTATTGTATAACAGCATACAACTTTTTGTAAAGGTTTATTTTATTAAAAACAATATATATTTAAATTTTTATATAAATATTACGTTTTTCCATACAGAATGTTAGTAAGAAAGGATTTTCATTCTAATTTTTTTAAAAATTTTTTTATTTAGTCAATTTTTTTATCTAATTGAAATATATTATCAATTTACATAATCTTATATTTCAATAATATGTATGCATTTACAATAGTGGCAATATTAATTTATACTAACTAACGTATATACTTATATATTTCATTTTTACTCTTTTTGTGTATCCCTGTATTTAAGAGAAAGCTTTTACAACCTCTATATTTAACATACTTTAAAAATAATATAAGTTCTCCTACTATATAATACTTAAAAAGTACTAACTGTATTACAAAAGATGACCATACAAGTTTATATAAAAACTATAATATTAAAAATTCTCCTTTTACTAGTTACTTTAAAAAAGAACTTATCCATAAGTGTATACGGATAAGTTCTTTTATAATATTTTCCAAGATTTATATTTTGTCTTCTCTAACAAATTATCATCATTCATTATTTCCTGTTTCAATTTCAAAAGAAGTGGTGATGCATTAGTAATATTTAATTCACTTATATCCATCCAATAAATACCGGCAGAATCATTTTTTTCTCATTACCTAAAAATGGTTGTATCTCTTTTGACCGATAAGTTTCTATCTCTACATCATAAAAGACCATCATATGATGGGAGTGACTCAAAAATCATGATTTCGAAGAAATCAATTTTATCGAGTCACCGCCGCAAAGTTTATTAGATATCTAAAAAGCTTTCACAAAGCGAATTTAGATATCAATAAACCACTGCGTCTATGAGTTCTCATATGAACTTTGTTAAGTTTTAGATCTTTTGGGTAAGCTTCTTCCTCTTCTACAAATACATCATAAACTCTACAATTGTTGTAAGAATTTACTAAATATCCTGTTTCTTCTAAATATTCCCTAACCAGTGTTTCAGTAAATCCCTCCTTATGTTTTTGACTACCTCCTGGTAAGTCATATCTATTCTTATAAGGTCCTTTTGTTTTTTTTATACTTAAGACTCTATTGTCTTTTTAAACACACACCATAGATACCTAAATAATCAATAACCATATTATCTCCTGAAATATAATAAAAATGATGCAAACTTTGTTTAAATCTGCATCATTTCTTGTTTATTATTCTAATTCTGCTAATTTTTGTTTTAGATAAGGTACTAACTCATCTTTAAGATCACTCTTAAGGGCAAAGTCAATTGTTGTCTTAACAAATCCAATTGTTTCCCCTACATCATAACGTTTACCTTGGAAATCATACGCATAAACATTTTCTTCTTCATTTAACATTTGGATAGCATCAGTTAACTGAACCTCTCCACCAACACCTACTTGTTTCTTAGCTAAGTGTTTAAAAATTCCTGGGTTAAGAACATATCTTCCCATAATCGCTTGGTTAGATGGTGCTGTTCCTGGGGCTGGTTTTTCTACAAACGTCTCAACTTCGTATAAATGACCATCTTGTCCTTTAGGCGCAATAACACCATATCTATGTGTTTGATCTTCTGGTACAGTTTGTACTCCGATTACAGAACATCCAGTTTCTTCAGCTTTATCAATAAGTTGTTTAATTGCTGGATATTCATCGTTAATTACTACGTCATCTCCAAGTAATACAGCAAATGGTTCATCTCCAATAAAGCTACGTGCGGTTAAAATCGCGTCCCCTAGTCCTGCCATTTCTTTTTGACGTACGTAGTGAATGTTAGCAAGTTGCGTTGGGTACTTAACTTTTTCTAACATTGCTAATTTACCTTTGTTTTCTAACTCAACTTCTAATTCAACATTTCTATCGAAGTGGTCTTCAATAGCTCTTTTTTGTTTACCAGTTACAATAATTATATCTTCAATTCCAGCTTTTACCGCTTCTTCTACTATGTATTGAATAGTAGGAGTATCGATAATAGGCAACATTTCTTTTGGTAATGCTTTAGTTGCAGGAAGGAAACGTGTACCATATCCTGCTGCTGGAATAATCGCTTTTCTAACTTTCTTCATGTATTCACCTATATTCTTTTTCTTAAAATTTTTACAAACTAATAATAACATATTTTTTTATTGTTTTGGCAAATTTTTTTCTTTATTTTTCAAACTATATACATAACATTTTTTTATTTCAGTCTCCTTCAATATCACTAATTTAAACATTGATATTATGTTAATTCAAAATATACAAAATTAAAATAACGTTACCTTTCGAACATTTTTACAAACAATCATTAATTAGGGACTTGGAATAAACTACTCTATTCCAAGTCCTAATTATTTTATCGTGTATTCAAGGCTTGCACCACTACACTTGTTGTATTTTCTTTACCATTTCTATAATAGGTCACTGTAACAGTATCTCCTATTTTTGATTTTTCAAATAAATATTTTCTTACTGCAGCAACATCTTTAACATCTTCACCATTTAACTTTGTGATAATATCATATTTTTCTATTCCTGCTTGTGATGCTGGAGTACCATTTTCAACGTATCGAACGACTACCCCTTGTTTCCCTTCAAAATTCAACTGTGATTTTAATGTATCTCTATCAACTGTATTTACTGATACTAACTGCACGCCTAAGGCTGGACGAATTACTTTACCAGATTGTTCCAGCTGCTCAGTAATTAATTTCACCTCATTAGACGGTATTCCAAATCCTATACCCTCAGCACTTACATTCGATGTTGCTTTGGCTATTTGATTCATTAATTCCGATAAGTTTACCTTCATTATTAATTAGTGCTCCACCAGAGTTACCTGGGTTAATAGCCGCATCAGTCTGAATTACTGTTTGGTTCCAGTCATTTTTACCATCACCATCAACATCCATAGGTATTTGTCTATTTACAGCAGATACTATACCTTTTGTAACAGTATTAGATAAGTTAACATCAAGAGGAGATCCAATAGCAAACGCTGTTTCTCCTACTGCTATTTTATCACTATCAGCAAAATCCATCGTAGCCGTCACATTATCTCCACTAATTTTCAATACAGCTAAATCTGTCCATACATCAGTTCCAACAACTTCAGCATTAACGTTAGTTCCATCACTTAAAATTACCGATAGTTTTTTAGCTCCATTTACCACGTGATTATTAGTTACAACATAAGCAGTATTTCCTGATTTTTTATAAATAACACCACTTCCACTAGATGCTGGTTTTAATTCACTAGAATTACTAGAATCACTAGAATCACTTCCAGATCTTCTTGAATTTCCTCCTAAAATTGACTCAAGATTATTGTTAGAGTTACTTTGATAGTTTACGATTGAAACTACAGCGTCCTTCGCTTTTGAAATTGCATTTACTGTAATTTGTTGATTATCTTTATCTTCTTTCGTAGCAGTTACTGAAGAATTCAATGCTTTCCCAGTCCCCATTACAGCCTGCGCTCCAAATACGCTAGTAGCCCCAAGAGAAAACGCAGCAAAAACAGTTAAGAATAATTTGCCGTAATTATTTTTTTGTTGTACAGTTACCGACTCATTATTCATACCTTGTAAATCTTCAAAATTATTATACTGAGAATTGTCTACATTATGATAATTTTGATAACCTTGATAATTATTTTTGTTCATTATAGTTTTTCTTGATTATTAAAAATCTTGTAAATTTCTATTATTTTTGGTTGTTATTTCTGTTTTTCCATGAAAATCCTCCTTTTTATTTTTTTATTCAATCATTAAAAAAATTTTTAAAATTAATTTTTACATTTTCATAATATCAACATCAACTTAAACTAAGTTTAAAGAAAACTTTAAATATAATTAATATTTTTTTACACCTGCTATTTCCTCTCAGTCTTATAATTACATGTCGAATATTATAGAGAATCTATTACTATTATAAAATTTAGATTTCATATGATAAAATTTGTCTGAAAATTAAATCTTCTCATATAGTTCCTTGTTTTATAATTTATCTTAATGTTATAATTCTATATATAAATTATATGAAAAAAATAAGAAGGATGCAACATTTGTTGCTTGATAAAGAGAACTATATGAAAACACAAAGATACATTACATTAGCTAGCATACTTATGCTAATCTTCACATTCCTATATACATTTAATATAAACTTTGATCTTGATAAACAACTAAATCTTGCTAACTTAAGCAATTACTTTGATAGTTTTTAATTTTATGGGTATTATCAGGATATATATTATTAATTAAAGATATTTTCACAATTACAGAAAAAAAGAACGAAATGGAATCACATTAATCTTAGTATTATTAGCGATTATATTCTTCTACTATAATCCATTCCCAAATCCAGAAAGCTTTTTTTATCACTATACCTAGAGTTGCATATTTTTATTTTAACAATAATAATATTTTTTTCCTACTTATTATTGCTTTTTGGAAAGAAAATCTTACACCTCTAATATCAGCAATCTTTATTCCATTTAGTATTCAAAGCTACTTGGTAAATATTAAAGGAATCACACAATATACAAGCTACACTCTTTATGTAATAATTTTCTTTATAGCTATAGCTTACACATTAAATTACTTTAGAGGAAAAATAAAATTAGAGTAATAAATTGGGCTAAGAATAGATTCATTAAATAGAAAAAAATCTTCAAACATACAAGTTAAAAATATGTTTGAAGATTATTTTTTTATACTAATACTATATTTTTTTATACTAATGCTATATATTTTTTATACTAATGCTATATATTTTTTTACAAATATCCGCAAAGAAACTTTGAACATCGCCTGCTTTTAACATAGCTTCTTGTTCTTCATCTACAATATAGTTCTCACTAGCTTCCATAACTGCAAGAAGTCGTTTGAATGTATCAGCGAACAATGCTTCATCCTCATTTAATAAATAATTAAAGTTTTGTTCAGCAAAAAATGGAACAAACACTTCTCTAAAAGCACCTTGACGTATTCTACCAATAAGTTTTTCCCCACTTGCAGTAACGAATAAATCCCCTTGTTTCTCCACGAAATCTTTCGCTTTTATATGATTAGAAAAAATTTGGAATCCTTCCGCTTCTTTATACTCTCTAAAAACTGGAATTTTCAATCCTTGTTCTTCATAAAGAGCTTTATCTATTATTACGAAAACCTCTTCTAAATCCCAAAATTCTTTCGCTATATAATAAAATGCTACACGCCATCTACTATCACTTTTCGGCAATCTCTTAAATGTAGCTATTTGTTCAACTAATTTAATGTCTTTTTCCAATATTGTTTCCTCTATTCTATATGAATTTAATCTATTTGAATTATTGTTCCGATACGTTTTTGGAGTAGCATTGTCTAATCTATATGAGAAGAATTTATCATTATCTCTAACCGTACAGAAATCAATAATTTTAATGTTATCTTCTAGTATACCACATTTTCTCAACAATTCTTTATTCAATTGCCATAAATCTAAATAATATTTCCCATCATTTTCTTTATAATAATTTGGTACTTCTAAAGCAGCGAGTTTCTCTATAAGATCATAAGAAACTTCATAGTTATCAACACTAACTGACGGCCCTATAATAGTCTTAATATTTTCTACCTTACAATTAAATTTTTCTGTCATAATATTCACCATTTCCCCAGCAATATTACCATATGTTCCTCGCCAGCCTGCATGAGCTAAAGCAGCAACACTCTGCTTTTTATCATAGAAAACAACAGGTACACAGTCAGCTGTGAAAATCAACAGAGGTGTCGCAGCTAAATTAGTAATTAAACCATCAGCTTCCATCCCGTTCTTATTAAGATCAGAATCCGATTCAATAATACGCACATCCGCCCCATGAACTTGTGTATTAAAAATTATATTACTATGATTAAATCCATATTCATCAGAGAATCTTTTCATATCCTCACTATTTTTCGCATCAACCTTTCTATTAGTGAATGCAATTTTTATATTATCATCATTAACTAAATATCCATCACGAATTTCTCGCATAGTATCCTCCTAAAGTAATCCTAATAATAATATTATACACAAAATATAAACTTATGTCCCATTTCTCTGCTCTACAAAGTACTCTTCACATCTAATTCTTTTTAATATCCGTAGTTCATAATTTACCTAAACTAAATAGGAATCTGAAAAATATCTATCTTTCAGACTCCTACTAAACATTTATCTTATTCTTCTACTAAATCTAAGTAAACTTTTTTACTAAATGTTGTTGAATTTAGCACAGTACGGATTGCATTAATCACTGTACCTTTTTTCCCTATTATGCGCCCACAATCTTCTGGGTGCACTGTTAAAATGTAGTGTTCGCGTGCATTTTTAACGAATTTTTCAATTTTAATTTCATCTTTATGCTCAACAATTTCACTAACAATACTATAAATTAATTCTTCCATGTGTCTCTCCTTATTTAGCAACAATATTAACTAATCTTCCAGGAACAACGATTACTTTCATAACTTGTTTTCCTTCGATTAATTCTTTACTTCTTCATTAGCTAGAACGATTTGCTCTAATTCTGCTGGTGTTAAGTCTTTCTTAACATCTAATTTAGCTTTAACTTTACCCATAAGTTGAACTACGATTTCTACAGTATCACTTACAAGTTTGCTCTCATCAAATGTTGGCCATGGTACATATGAGATTGACTCAGTATTACCATAAACTTCCCACATTTCTTCAGCAAGGTGAGGTGCAAATGGTGCAAGAAGTTGGATAAATCCTAACGCATATTTACGAGGGATGTATTCAGCTTTGTAACAATCATTTACAAATACCATAAGTTGAGAAATAGCTGTATTAAATCCTAGAATTTCAATATCTTCAGATACTTTCTTAACAGTGTAGTTATAGCTTACTTCTAATTCTACATTATCTTTATCTTGGACTTTATCATTTACTTTTCCAGTTTCTTCATCTACGAATAGACGGTATACTCTATCTAAGAAACGACGAGATCCATCTAGTCCATTTTCACTCCATGCGATAGAAGCATCTAACGGCCCCATGAACATTTCATAAACACGTAATGTATCAGCACCGTGAGATACAATAATATCATCAGGGTTAACTACATTACCTTTAGATTTAGACATTTTTTCTGGACGACCATCTTTACCTTCAGCAAGAATCATACCTTGGTTGAATAGTTTTTGGAATGGTTCACGACTTGGTACTAAATCTAAATCGTAAAGCACTTTGTGCCAGAAACGAGCATATAGCAAGTGAAGTACCGCGTGCTCTGCTCCACCGATATATACATCTACAGGTAACCAGTATTTTAATTTCTCTGGATCAGCAAACATTTCATCATTGTGCGGGTCAATGTAACGTAAGTAGTACCAACAAGAACCAGCCCATTGAGGCATTGTGTTAGTTTCACGTTTACCTTTTTTACCAGTTTCTGGATCCACTACATTTAGCCACTCTTCGATATTAGCAAGTGGAGATTCTCCAGTTCCTGATGGTTTGATGTTATCAGTTTCTGGAAGTAATAGTGGAAGTTCACTATCAGGTACAGTAGTCATAGTACCATCTTCCCAGTGAATAATTGGAATTGGTTCTCCCCAGTAACGTTGTCTTGAGAACAACCAGTCACGTAGTTTGTATGTAACTTTACTACGTCCAACTTTATTTTCTTCTAAAAATTCAATTACTTTTGCGATAGCTTCTTCGTTGTTTAATCCGTTGATAAAATCAGAGTTGATATGTTTACCATCACCGTAGAATGGTACAACAACTTCTCCATTATCTTTGATAACAGCTTTGATTGGTAGGTTAAACTTAGTAGCGAACTCATAGTCACGCTCATCATGCGCAGGAACAGCCATAACAGCTCCAGTTCCGTAGCTTGCTAGAACGTAGTCCGCAATCCAAAGCTCTACTTTTTCACCATTTACAGGGTTAACCGCGTAAGCTCCTGTGAATACTCCTGTTTTATCCTTGTTAAGGTCTGTTCTTTCAAGGTCAGACTTACGTTTAACGATGTCAAGGTACTCCTCAACAGCCGCTCTTTGATCTTCTGTAACGATTTCTTCTACAAGTTTGTGTTCAGGTGCAAGTACACAGTAAGACACACCGAATACAGTGTCAGCACGTGTAGTGAATACTGTAAATGCTTTATCAGTTCCTTCTATTTTGAAATCAATCTCAGCACCAACAGATTTTCCAATCCAGTTACGTTGCATAGCTTTAAGACTTTCTGGCCAATCAAGAATATCTAAATCAGCAAGAAGTTTTTCAGCATAATCAGTAATTTTAAGTACCCATTGACGCATTGGACGACGCTCTACAGGGTGCCCTCCACGCTCAGATTTACCATCGATAACCTCTTCGTTAGAAAGAACTGTTCCTAATGCTGGACACCAGTTTACTGGTACTTCATCAACATAAGCAAGTCCTTTTTCATAAAGTTTTTTGAAAATCCATTGAGTCCATTTGTAGTACTTAGGATCTGTTGTATTTACTTCACGATCCCAGTCGTAAGAAAATCCTAATTCTTTAATCTGACGACGGAAAGTATCGATATTAGTTTTTGTAAAGTCTCTTGGATCATGACCAGTATCTAATGCATATTGCTCAGCTGGTAATCCAAACGCATCCCATCCCATTGGGTGAAGTACATTGTACCCATTTGCTCTTTTATATCTACTTAAGATATCAGTAGCCGTATACCCTTCTGGGTGACCAACGTGTAGTCCAGCTCCTGATGGATAAGGGAACATATCTAATGCATAAAATTTCTCTTTTGTATGATCATCTAATGTTTTGAATGTTTTATTTTCATCCCAATATTTTTGCCATTTTTTTTCTATAACTCTGTGGTTATATACCATAATTTAAGCACACTCCTTCGCTTTCAAGTTCTCTAAGTTATAGTATACCAATTTTTAAAGACTTTTTAGCAACAACTGAAAAGGATTTAATGTAAATTTATTAATATAATTTAACACAAAAAAATGAGGATACCTCATAAAAAAATGATTTTTTTACAAATCAAAATATTTGAGATATCCTCATAATAATATTTAATACTTTATTAAATATTATTATTGGATTTATTTGTAGTATTCTACAATTCCATCTACAATTCCATCGGCAAGTTTTTCTTGATACTCATTAGTCTTAATTTTATTTGCTTCCTCTCGATTGTCTATGAATCCTAATTCAACTAAGATTGATGGAATAGATGTTTCTCGAAGTACTGCAAATGTTTCTCTTTTTACACCTCTATCGTATGCTCCTGTTTTACTTACTAGACTTTGTTGTATTTTCTGTGCTAATTTTCTACTCTTTTCTAGTCTTTCTGGGTCATTATGTTTATCCTTATTTATAGCAGGCGTATACTCTGGGCGAGCCTTATAATAATAAGTTTCTATACCATAAGAAGCTCCTCTACCTCCAGCATTGAAGTGAATGCTTAAAAACATATCTGCATTAGATTTATTTGCTTGATCAGCACGACTTACTAAATCTACATCTTTATCAGTATTTCTACTTGTTAGTACTGAATAACCTAAAGAAGCAAGACGGCTACTCACTTTATTATATACACTAAGGGTTAAATCTTTTTCTCTTAAACCATTACTAACCGCACCTGAATCACTTCCGCCGTGTCCAGGATCTAAGAAAATAGCACGTTTTGTGTTTTTGTTCTCTTCTTTAGCGATAGTATATTTACCATTTACAAAGTAATGTGTTCCGGCGTTATCTTTTCCATATCCTGTTAATTTCTTACCATTTTGGAAAAAGTACCAATCTGTTCCATCATCATACCACCAGTTTGCATATTTACCATTTACAAAGTAATGTATACCTGAATTATCTTTCCCATATCCTGTTAATTTCTTACCGTTTTGGAAAAAATACCAGTTCGTTCCATCATCATACCACCAGTTTGCTGGTTTAGCATCTACATAGTACACTCCATTGGTATATCCTTGCCTTGGTAGTTTATTTTCTTCCTTTGCATATTTTCCATTTACAAAGTAATGTGCTCCGGCGTTATCTTTTCCATATCCTGTTAGTTTCTTTCCATTCTGGAAAAAATACCAATCTGTTCCATCATCATACCACCAGTTTGCATATTTACCATTTACAAAGTAATGTGTTCCCGCATTATCTTTCCCATATCCTGTTAATTTCTTACCGTTTTGAAAAAAATACCAATTCGTTCCATCATCATACCACCAGTTTGCTGGTTTGGAATCTACATAGTATACTCCATTCGCATACCCTCTTGTCGGTACTTTATTTTCTGCCGAGATTTCTTTTCCATCCCTATACTCTTTATTTCCTATTTTTCCGTTCGCATACTTCCCATTTACAAAATAATGTGTTCCCGCATTATCTTTCCCATATCCTGTTAACTTCTTACCATTTTGGAAAAAATACCAATCTTTCTCATCACTATACCACCAGTTTGCTGGTTTGTTATTGTTATAGAATATAGATCCTCTATACTCTGCATTAACATCATGACTTGTTATAGCATTAACCACGATTGGTGTAGCTAATACTGTTAATAAACTTAGTCCTAATTTAACTTTTATTTTTCATAAAATATTTCTTTAACTCCTATACTAAAAATAAATATATTCTATATAATTTTTAGTATATTTTTTTAAAAGTTTTTTTCAAAGGAATATAGTAAATGTAACATATTTTTTTAATATTACTCTCATATTTATTGACACTTACTCTTACTTTTTATAAAATTAATATATAAAATTATAGGAAGGACTCGCCTTTGCGAGAGAATTACATTATGACTAAAAAAATACTTGTTACAGGGGAGCTGGGTTTATCGGATCTCACACTTGTATAGAACTATTAAATAATGGAAATGAAGTAGTTGTCGTTGATAACTTATATAATGCAAACAAAAAAAGTTTAGAAGTTGTAGAAAGAGTAACTGGTAAAAAAGTAACTTTCTATGAAGTTGATATTCGTGATGAAGCTAAATTAGACGAAGTATTTGAAAAAGAAGGAAACATTTATGGCGTTATTCACTTCGCTGGATTAAAAGCAGTTGGTGAATCTTGCCAATTACCTTTAAAATACTATGATAACAACGTTGCTGGAACTACAACTTTATGTCGTGTTATGGAAAAACATAACTGTAAAAACATTATCTTCAGTTCATCAGCTACAGTATACGGAGATCCTCATGCATTGCCAATTAAAGAAGATTTCCCATTATCAGTAACTAACCCATACGGACGTACTAAACTAATTTTAGAAGAAATCTTAGGAGATATTTATGCTGCGGATAATGAATGGAACGTAGTACTACTTCGTTACTTTAACCCTATCGGAGCACATGAATGCGGGGATATCGGAGAAGATCCAACAGGAATTCCAAACAACCTACTTCCATACGTTATGCAAGTAGCTGTAGGAAAATTAGAAAAAGTTAACGTCTTCGGTAACGACTTCGATACACATGATGGTACTGGAGTACGTGACTATATCCACGTAGTAGACTTAGCTCGTGGTCACGTAGCTGCTCTTAAAAAATTAGAAAAAGGTAGCGGACTATCTAAATATAACCTAGGAACAGGAAACGGATATTCTGTACTAGATATCATTAAGAGTGCTTCAGCTGCTGTCGGACGCGACTTACCTTATGTTATCGCTCCACGTCGTGCTGGAGATATCGCAGCATGTTATGCGGATGCTACAAAAGCAAAAGAAGAACTTGGATGGGAAGCTCAGTACGATGTAAAACGTATGTGTGAAGATTCTTGGAGATGGCAAAGCAAACATCCAAATGGTTTTGCTGAATAATATACTTTAATAAACGAATTAATATAATAAAATGAGTGTCTAAATATTACTTAGACACTCGTTTCTTTTATTTTGATATCACCATAAATAGTCCACCAACAGAATTGTCTTCTAGCTAAAAACTTCTTTGCTGCCAAATTTCATCAATACTATACCATTTATTAGTTTTTTCTGAATTATCAGGATCTATCGCATGGACTTTTCTATTTTGATATCCGCTTAAGATAATTGCATGTGTACCATTTCCTTTTACAAAAAGTCCATGACCAACAGAACCAAAAATAATATTACCTTTTTTCAATTCCACCTTTAAATCTTCCTTAGAGTTAATTACTCGATAATTACATCCCCAATGCTCTATTGCAGCAACTGCCCCATGACTAGAAGTCCCTACAAACATAGCATTCATTTCTGTGGATGTATTATAAATATAATCAGCAACTTGCACAGGTGTAACATCTTCTTTCAATACTGATAACACCATAGATAAAGACGTAGGAACGTACCCTGATATTTTCATATTAGAAATACCATATCTCTTAGATCCCCATCTAGCATCAACTTGATAATACTGCGGAAGCTTCACAGGTTTCACAGATTCTTTTCCTGTAGTATTATTCATTATACTATCTTCCGAAGTAAAAGATTCCATTTTTTCTCTTTGTTCTTTTAATAAATCAGCTTTTAACATCGTTAAAACTTGCTAATAATAAACTACCTACAAGAATCATACTTATTCTTTTTTTCTTAAACCTGTCACCTCCTACATTCCAATTAAATTTACTTATAATTATACTATTTTTTTAACTAATAAAAAAACAAATAGGAGTGAATCAAAACCTATATATTATAAAATCAATCAGCTCAAAAACACTCCTATATTTTTTTATTATATTTTTAGAATACTCAATAATATTTCTCTACTTATTCGAACTATAATATTCTTTTTTCCAACTAAATCCTTTTATTAATCCTACTAAAGTTCCCCATCCATAGCTAAAATGAACCAAGAATAATAAGAATGAGATTAATAACAATGTTACATTGAACTTATTATTGATTATTGTCATGATTGTAACAAGAACTGTAAATAATGCATAAGAAACTCCAAGAAGTATTGCGAATACCTTCGTTAACGGCAACATCAACAAACTAAAGATTATACCTAAAACAAAGACTAAAGGCACAAAATGGAAAATTGAGAAAGCCTTAGGGTATACATGACTTACTTTACCAATCCAGTATCCATTAGAATATTTTTGTTTCAACATTCTCTTTACAGTAGGTCTAGTATATTGATAAGACAATATGTCATTGCTATATCGAATTTTGTATCCATTTTTTCTAATTCTGTAATGTAATTCATTATCCTCCACACGTCCAACTTGTTCATCTAATAAACCTATCTTATCAAAAATTTCTTTTCGATACATTCCTTGGAATACAGAATTCACATATTTTTCAGAAGTTTCTTTTCGATAATTAGCTATACCACTACCAAACATATTTTCTTCAACTAGCAACAATGTTTTACTTAAAGCATCCTCATTTTCTATAATATTAGGTCGTGGCCCACCACAAACATCTTCTCCACTTTCAATAACTTTAATATTATTTTCTATAAAATTTTTCCGTTATATGTGAATGGCAATCCACCTTTAGTATGCATTCTCCTCTTGCAGCTCTAATTCCAACATTCATCCCCGCAGATAAAATCACCTTAGGATTTTTCAATAGAACTACATCAAAGAAATCATGATTACTCTCTTTGAACCCTTGCAATATAGCCCAACTATTATCTGTTGACATTCCATCTATAAAGATAAGTTCGATATTATCATGATTATATGTTTGATTTTTTTGAAATCTTCAATCAACCTTGGTAAAAATTTTTTCTTCATTTAAAAGTCCGATTACAACCGAAACTAACATAATTTTTCTCCTTACCAAAAAGGAAGCTAGATTAAAATAACCTAGCCAAATCCTTTTTTTATCTATCTTTTTCTTCCTAATTTTTTTCATTAGCACTAAACATTATACTTGCAATAGATTCTCCCCAATATGGAGCTGTTGCATAGTTAACATTCATTCCACCTGCTTTATTTCCTAAGTAAGCACCACGAGCTGGATATCCTGTATTACTTAAGTAGTTTCGATCAATCCAACGTGCAGCACCTAAAATACCACTATCAACATTATCGAATTTTGTCGCAGAAGTATATGGTGTGCTATCATATGCAGCAATACCAAAGAAATTGTTTTTATCTTTAGCTATTTGACTTTTTCCCCATGCACTTTCAAGAGCACTATGAGCAACTAAGTAAAGAGCATTAACTCCGTATTTTTGTTCAGCAGCCTTAAATGTTGCACCTTTCCCAGCTAACTTACCATTATTAGCCCCCATTAAGCTATATAATCTATTGATATCTGCTGCAGTATAGTTTGATCTTGATTTTAAATTAGAAAATTGGAAAGGATGATCCAATTTAAATGTTCCAAAATTAATCCCATCAGCAGAATAATAAGGTTTTCCTACTTGCATATTAGGATTGTGATAAGCAACCATTACGCTGCTATACGCTGAATATCTGTGATATACATATTTACCATCACTTACATAATCCGGAATAAATGTAGTTCTAGAATTAATAGCTGCAACTTGTCCTGAATTCACATATCCTGTAAGACCAGCTACTTGCACTGGAATTCTACCATTTACAGTAGATCTGTTATCTCTAAATAACACCGTATCTCTTGAAACATGAGATAAGATTCGTCCATTGGCATCATAAACAGGAATATATAACGCAGTTACTTTATAGTATCCAGAATAGGTAGTATTGCTACTTCCTTTGTTTTCATTTACATATTTTCCATTTGCAAAGTAATGGGCTCCGGCGTTATCTTTTCCATATCCTGTAAATTTTTTACCGTTTTGGAAGAAATACCAATCTTGTCCATCACTATACCACCAATTTGCATATTTCCCATTTGCAAAGTAATGTATTCCCGCATTATCTTTTCCATATCCTGTATATTTTTTACCGTTTTGGAAAAAGTACCAACCTGTTCCATCATCATACCACCAGTTTACTGCTTTCCCATTTGCAAAGTAACGGACTCCTGCATTATCTTTTCCATGTCCTGTAAATTTTTTACCATTTTGGAAAAAGTACCAACCTGTTCCATCATTATACCACCAGTTTGCTGCTTTCCCATTTGCAAAGTAACGGACTCCTGCATTATCTTTTCCATATCCTGTTAGTTTCTTTCCATTCTGGAAGAAATACCACGATTGCCCGTCACTGTACCACCAGTTCGCTGCTTTACTATCTACATAGTATACTCCATTTGTATAACCTCTTGTCTGTACTTTATTTTCTACCGAGATTTCTTTTCCATCCCTATACTCTTTATTTCCTATTTTCCCGTTTGCATACTTCCCATTTACAAAATAATGTGCTCCCGCACTATCTTTTCCGTATCCTGTTAGTTTTTTTCCATTTTGGAAAAAATACCACGATTGTCCGTCATTGTACCACCAGTTTGCTGCTTTCCCATTTGCAAAGTAACGGACTCCTGCATTATCTTTTCCATATCCTGTTAACTTCTTACCGTTTTGGAAGAAATACCAGTTTGTTCCATCGTTATGCCACCAGTTTACCGGTTTGTTATTATGATAAAAAATAGAGCCTCTATACTCTGCCTGAATGTCGTGACTTGCCGCTATATTAGTCGCTACTGGTGTAGCCAGTACTGTTAACATCCCTAATCCTAATTTAAATTTAAATTTATTCACTTTCATAATATTACCATTTCAAATCCTTTTATTAATATTAATACTTTCTACTCTACTAAAACTAATCTTACCATAATAATATTACAGTATGTTTACAATATTTTTTTAATTTCCTCTTACACACCATAATTAATTTATCTATAGTGTCAATTCCATATATTGAAACTATAATGAATATCGGAACATTTACAAATAAATACCTAGACAAAGATTCAAATATACTAACAAATAAAAAAATATCCCGACATAAGATACATAGAATAATACCCTATACCTATTCTTTGAAAAATACAGCAAAAAAACCTAAAGTTAAGATTAGAATCCACACTACCTATGATACATAATAAAAAAATAATAACTATATTCTGTATTATGATCATAAATTTTATGAAAGATATTTGAGATTATATTCTGTCTTTTTTTATTTTTTTCTATTGAAGTTTGATTATTCATAGCCATCCAAGACCATCCAAACGTACCAACATTAAAAATTAATAAGGGTTTTATGCGTAAAAATGATTATTAAAATCCGTTTTACTCATCATAATTATCCTATCTTTTATAATTTTCTTACTAAATGAATCTCTATTAAAATTATTATCTTGTTTTTATACTATCTGAGTAATCTTTATCACTATATGGCCCCATAGATTCTATATTTAATCCTAATTTTTATATAATGTAAGTATCTTACTCTTTTTTTCTGAATTCAACTGTCTTTTTCACATCATAAGATAAAGCATTTATTATTACTACTGATAATATAGTACCAAATAGTAACTTTATTATTTTAGTATAGTTAGGCCGCTTCTTTCCAATTAAAACTATCAATTTCATGTATAAATATTCCTATACCTATAATGATTGTATGTCGTTTTTAAACTATATCCGATAAATATAAGGCTTATAAAGGTGAAAAAAATTACAATAATTGCATACAAAGTTTATCCTATCCAAGACAATTTAACATCTGAAAATAGCATAAATATCACCAGAAACAATAAAACACCTGCAAGAACTGTGCAGAAAGATATTATTGTAATTACTAACATTGGAGAAAAAAATATCCTAAAAAAATATACGAGATTTTTACCTATAATTGTCAAAAAAATAAACTAATAATACTGTATTGGGATAACCTTCAAAATAATATATATCTTTGTTTGTCCACTCTCCTGTTTCAACTATATTGATTGCATTTGAGACAGCTATATGAATATCAAATCCAACAATAAAATAATAGAATTTAACTTTTATTAGATTATAACAAAAAGAACAAATACAATTATCAGCAGTTTATTATGCTTTATCTCTTTATTTTTTTATGAATTTTTTTCAAAACACAGAATAGGAGTAGTAAAAAAATCCAACTCCTATGAATAAAAAGTTCACCATTTTTTTCCGCTACTTTTTGTTTTTTAAAAATATCCTATTGTATTTTTTTAAAAAAACAATACAAACTATAATATAACTATTTACAATAAAAAAAGATAAACAATAATTTTTTTAAACTAGATTAGACAACATTCTATACTTTCATCCTTTCATCCATAACAAGCAATTTTTTTAAACTCTTGAATCTGTTTATCCAAAGATAATTTTTAAAAAAATTCTTTTTATACCTTTTTTTCACATTCTTGAGTTCTTTCAACACACCTTATTATCTCTTCTACCGCTTGTTCATCATTATAGATTATTTTTTTCCAAATTTCCCATCTTGAGAAAGCTCTTCTGCTCCACCTACATCTGTAGAAACAAATGGAACATTTAGAGATAAAAGCCTCCACATAAACACCAGGAAAACCTTCCTGTTTTGACATTGAAACAAGACACTTCATATTTTTAAATATTTATATGGGTTATCTTGATATCCTAAAAAAATGAACATACTCAGTTAAACCACACTCTTTTTACTTTTTACCTTCAAACTCTTTTTCTAATTTACCTGATCCTATAAAAATACATGTGATATTTATATCCTTTTTTTCATGAAGTATTCTCACTAGCTCTAGCGTTCTATCCGAACCTTTTTTTGTTCATCTATTCTTCCTATAGAACAAATTGAATTTTCAAAAAAATCTCTATATCAATATCCTCTTTAGCTTTTTCTTAATATTTTTTTATAGTCATAACCATTGTATATTCAGGGTTATTTTATTTTTCCTGATTCGGGTATAAATCTATTATCGATCTCTCTGTTTTTATTGGATATCGACACAATTTTCGTAGCATCCGAAAAAAATATTCTCTAAATCTATCTTCTCTCCAAGTATTAGAAAAAAATCTTCTATACTCCCATGTACCCAATATATTTTTTTATGTTTCTCTTTGAAAATGGAATATCTGGGTACATAACTTCAAACATTATTTCTACATCATAATCATCTTTTTTTCACTAAATATCTTCTCAATGCTTTTGGGAAATCTTTTTTTCCAAATTGTTCTAAAATAAGACGTATTACATTTGGATACTTTTTCATGATAATAACTTTTTAATCACCTTTATATTTTTCAGGTAAATCTTCTAAGCCATTATTCCTCTATCAATTTCCACTATATCTATTTGGTACTCAGAAAAAAATCACCATTATTCAAGATATTTGATAAGATTTTTTTCTGCACCACCACCCTAGAGTAAGATGGAATGACTATTAATACTTTTTTTCATTGACTTCCTCTTTACATTTTATTCATTACTCTCATACTTTTTTTATATTTTGATAACATAAATTTATATAATCTTTCATTGATACTCAATAACAATATAGCAGCCTTTAAATTTCCAGGTGCTTTCTTATTAACTAAAACTTTGAAACAACTATCTTTCAACTTATTTTTTTCAGTACTTTATACTCATTTTTTTATTTTATAATTATCTGTTACTATTAACTGATTAAATATAGACAAATAGGCAAATGTCAATCTAATAAATAGTTTATCTTTAAGCATTGAAAAAAATTAGATAAAGTGTAGTCTTTTATTTTTATCCATTATTTCTACATAATCCATATCCTTTGAACTAAACGGTCTTGTAGTTATACTATTCTCTCTTATATAGTAATAATAATAGTTTCCGCTTATAAGAGTATATCTATCAACAGTTTTCAAAAGTTCTAAAGTATAAAAAGCATCCTCATAAATCTTTCCGGTAGGAAATTTTATTTTTTTTGCTAAATCTTTATGAATTAATTTACACCACGCTGATCCATACAATCTCTTATTTTCTAAGTATTCTTTCAAATACTCTTCTCTACCTAAAACTAGAAAATAGTCTTCACCTTCATAATGAGGTCTTAATGTGTTTTTATAAACCCTAGTTACTCCGCACTCCGCAATAGACGTTCCTGATTTCTTTATAGCTTTATATAGCTCTTCGTACATGCTTTCATGAATATAATCATCACTATCTACAAAACCAATGTACTCTCCATTTGCTCTCTCTACTCCGAAATTTCGAGCATCTGATAGACCACCATTTTCTTTATGAAATACTATTATTCTATCATCGGTTTTAGCAAGTTCATCACATAATTGTCCACATTTATCAGGAGAACCATCATCTACTAAAATTATTTCTAGATTTGTATAAGTTTGTTTTAATATGGATTTCACACACTTTTCTAAGTATTTTTTTCTACCTTATATACCGGAACAATTATACTTATTAACTCATTATCCATAAATCCCTCCTAATTACCCGCTAAAATTACTTTTATATTTCATCAATACTCTTCTATAAAGATTAATATTTATCTTAATTAATAATATACTTAACTTCCTATTTCGAGTTATATATTTATTTCTCAACAATTTTATATAATTTTTCTTTTAAAAATAATTAACTATCTGAGGATAAAAAAACTATTATTTTTTTAAATTCATCTTCTAATAATATACTATTTAAAACTGAAAAAAATATGCATACATTTTACGACAATCAGCCGCTTTTTTTCTAATTCAGGATAATTTTTCATAAACTGTGTTGTGGAATTCCTCAACTATCTCAATAAGGTCAAAGATTCTAGGATTAAACCTTGCATTTGTTATACTATTTTCTCTCATCAAATAATTATAGTATGGAGCCTCCATTATGACATAACTATCCGCAACATTTATTAAATCATATGCATAATAAGTATCCTCGTAGAGTTTTTCCATTCGGAAAATGTATTTTTTTGCAATATCTGCTTTGATCGATCTCACACATGCCGAACCAAATATTTTTTTCTATTTTTTTAGATATTCTTCTAAATACTCTTGCTTTGTATAAACACTATAATATTTTTTTCAGTAAATAATTCTACTCTATCTGAATATATTATTTTTTTAGATTACATTCAGCTACATCTACATTCTCTTTTTTTGATAGCTTCATACAGTTTTTTTCATACATTTCTGCATCTATATAGTCATCACCATCAACAAATCCTATATAATCTCCAGTTGCTCTCTCAACTCCATAATTTCTAGCGTCTGATAAGCCACCATTTTTTTATGATACACCATTATTCTATTATCTAGTTTTGCTAATTCATCACATAATTTACCACTTTTATCAGTAGCTCCATCGTCAACTAAAATAATCTCTAAATTTTTTTATATGTCTGATTTATTATTGAATTTACACATTTTTCTAAATATTGTTCAACGTTATATACTGGTACTACTACACTTATTCTTTCTTTCATCATATTCTCCTTTGGTGTATATCAAATATCCTATATTAAGTAACATTATAAGCTGTGTAAATTCATCACGTATAAAGATAACATCTAAAAATAAAGATACAATCAAAATAAAAATATAAACTCATATGCAATATAGAAAAATTCAATACAATTATTCTTTAACTCAAATTTTTAAAAATTCAATCAATAACCTAGACATCCATAAAAAAATACTATCGACATTCCCACTAGCCCCTGTGATAACAATAATGCCAAGTAACTATTGTGAATAGCAACCCCAGCATTTAGTATAGGAAATTCATCAGAATTAAATTTCTTGGCAAATTCAGTATTCATCCCTTGCCCTATTCCAAACAAAGGTTTTTTCATATATAAACGTAACGTTTCTTTCCAAATAGAAATCCTTCCATTCCCTAATTCTTCACCAGAATCTTCTTTATCTATTACAATCTTATCCTTTATTTTTTTCCTCAGTTTTATCTTTCTTATCCGCTGGATTATATTCAAATATTTTACCTCTATACTTTTCATATCTAACATTATTCTTAATCTCTTCTTCACTAAGTTTTTATGATATTACCGTTAATTTTTCTCATAAATATAATGCTTATACTCTACTTTACTAACTAAAGTTGCTGAAATCACTTTTACTCCATTATATCCCAACAACATTATGCATAACGATATTATTAACGCAAAAAAATACTTTTTATTGATATATTACTAGTTCCCTTTACTTTTTTTATTATAGTAATAACAATATATATTATAAAAACTACTGTTATTGAGTATAATGCTCCTCTAGAATTACATAATGAAACAACAATATACTCAATAATGATGAATGCACTTAATATTATTTTTTTCAAATATATTCACCACCTTGTTTTTTTATTCAAAAGTATATACATCGAAATCAACATTAACGGTATCGCTTGCATTACCTCTTTATTTGGACTGAAAAATGTACCATATAATAATAAATTATAAGTATCATTACCAAGGGATACATAACGTATACCATATGTATATGGATTTGGTAACTCTGAAATCACAAATATGCTTATATTATAAAAAAATACATACCCAATGAAATAATGCTACTTATAAACTTAAGAAAAAAATACTCGGATAAAAATACATACTTAAACACTATTACATCAGTATATTTTTTTCTCTAAGTATTCTATATCCATTAAGAAAAGTAACAATAACAATAGTAGTTAATATTGCAGATCTAATAGAATCAAACCTAATTTGGAATATATTTACAAAAAAATAGTTATAACACTAGAAGCTATCCACATAAATAAAAAAACTTTTTTTCATTATTAAATATATTCCTGTTGACTATCAAATAATAAAAAAATTATTATTAATCCCCAAAAAAATTAACAGATTATGAATAATTGAATCATAAATTTGTATATTATTTATCATATAAAACTGTGATCTAGTTGCATATAAGAAAAAAATATCGAAAAAAATATGCTACCGGATACTTGAAAAACAATTCTATAAGTTTTTTTCCTTACTCAATAAACTCTTCATTACTTTATAACCATCTCCTTAATATGTTTAAACAATATTTTTATTTCCCTTTTTCATTATAATGTAGCCCATCATTTGTATATTCATACTTCAAATGATAATCTTCAGAAAGTTCTTTGTTTATATCGATTAACTTTATTTTTGTTCTCTATCGTAAATTCTTCTAACCATTCATTTAACTCTCTTACTATTTCATTATCCACACTATCTCTAAATAATGTATATCCAATCGTTGTTAGAGTTAATTCTATATTTCTTTTTATCTATTTCTAATAATAATTTTTTTATAATTCTCTTTTATTGTCTCTTTATTATAATTTGATATTATATCATTAACACCTAATGATACTAACATCTTCTTAATTAGCACATCATTATATTGCTCTAAGTTTTTCTAGTAGAGTGGCTAATGTTACTCCACCTAAACTTAAGTTGCTGTAGCCTTCTAACTCTATTTTTAGCTAATCTTGAATCACCAAAAAAATTATATTCTCTTTTTAATTCCATATTTTTTTGAATTCTTTATATTTTTTTCTTTATAAAAATTCTTATTTCTTTGTTCTCTTAGCTCATAGTTAAAGTATCTACTTCCTATCGCTCCTATAAAATCACTTCTATCATCAATATCATATGAACTTTCTTTATCCATTAAATAAGCTTTTTGTTTTTAGGGTGTTAAATAGCTTATATTTTTTTCATAAAAATTTTTTTAGTAGTTATATATATAGCACCATTGGTTCTGTATAACTTCTTCTCATCTTGTCTTCTATACCCTCTGTCTGCTGCAAAGCTTTCTTGGATATAATTGTTATCATCTAAGCTTGTAAATAATCTTGGAGATTTATCTAATTCTACGTAACTTACTACATTTTCCACACCTTCTTTTCTTGATTCTTCAAATAACTTCATCGCTTCTTGAATTTGTTTTGCACTTCTTAATGGTGATGTTAATTGTAGTAGTACGTACACTACATCTTCATCAAATCTACTTAGAAAATCTAATCCTACTGAGTTTGACGGTGTTGTATCTTTTGATAACTCTGGATCCCTTAATATTATGCTTATTCCTCTTGTTTTACATATATCTAAGTATAATTGTGAATCTGAACTCACATATATATCTTCTTTGGCAAAGCATCCTGATTCTATTGCTGCATCTATTGTATGGAATATTAATGGTTTACCATCAAAAAATAACATATTTTTATTTTTTAATCCTTTTGATCCACTTCGTGCTGGTATTAAACATACTGCTCTCATTTTTCTTCTCCTTATTTAATTCTTCTCGCAGGCACACCTACATAGGTTCCACTTTCTTTTATTGTTTTTACCACTGTTGCCCCTGCCCCTATTATTGTATATGGTGCTATTTCTACTAATTGTATTATGGTACTGCCACTCCCCACATAGACTCCTTCTCCTAATTTGCAAAAATTTAGTATCGCTCCTGGGGTAACATTACAATGTGGGGCTATTACTGTATGATGTTCTACTATTGCTCCTGTATTTACTATTGAATTATCATAAATTTCTACTTCAGATCCTATAAAACACCTGCTTATGAATATTCCTTTTCCTTTTATGCTTGAATCCGTTAGTATAGTTGCTTCTCTGCTTACTATGTTTATAAATGCATCTGGATATTTTTCATTTACTAAGTCAAACAATTCTTTTCTTTTTTCATTATCACCTATTGTTATAAAGACTTTATCTATTTTTTTCTCATGAAGACATTTTAATACATCGTTTGTTTTTCCTAGTATTGGATATCCTTTATATTCTTCGATATCCTTGTCATCAAAATATCCTTCAAATTCATAGTTATATATATCTAAATGGGGTTTTTACTGCATCTGAATGGCTTCCTGCTCCTATAAATGCTACTCTTTGTTTCATTATCTCCCTCCATCATATCATTAAATTCTTTAATTATACTTCTATCCTTAGATAAATAATCTAATATTCTTCTTTGGCTTTTTCTATTGAATTTTTCTTGTTCATATGGATTATAAAAATCTCTTATTTTTTTGATAATTCTTTTAGTCCTTTTTGTATACTTTCTTTTGTCGTATCTACATCTACTACACTTGGTCCTCGTAATCGTCCTAATTGCCTATTTCCAATGTTTAATGTTGGAACCTTTAACGATGGAATTTCTATTAAGCCTGATGATGAATTTCCTACTAATCCTTTTGAATGTTTTACCAATGAATGATATTCTCTTGGTTTTTAAAGAGATAAACATTTTTTTGAATTATTGTTTTTCATAGTATATTTCTCTATCTCATTCATTATCTTATCTGAATCAGTATCTGAGTTCGATCCTATAAATATTACTTGCTTGTTCTGTTCTGATAATACTTCTAGAAGTATTTGGATTTGTTTCAATGCTCCCCCATCCTCTAAGGTTACTGGATGGAATAGTACTACATAATACTCTTCCTTCAACTCAATTCCTAAAGTTTCCTCTAACTCCTTCTCAGTTAGAAAATCCTGTCTCATTACATTTTCTACACCCATAGCACCTATATTATGTACGTTATGTTCTTCTTCACCAAGTTGTATTACTCTATTTTTAAATTCCTCACTAGCTACCAAATGCAAGTGACTCATCTTTGTTATCGCATGTCTAATTGATTCATCAAAGTTACCTAATGTTTTTTCTCCACCATGTAAGTGACATACTGGTATATTGTATATTAGTGCTACATTTACTACCGGAAGCATTTCATACCTATCTCCAAGTATAATGATTAAGTTATACTTAATTTTTTCAAATAACTCTGATAACCCTGTAGTTAATAGCGCTAAAGATTTACTCACACATTTTTTTGATGTGTTTTCTAGATTTAACGGGATTTTTTTTATTATATTTAACCCGTCTTCTTCTATCTGCCTGTATGTATTCCCATACTTTTCTTCTAAATGCATGGCAGTAACTACTACATCAAGCTTTATGTTTTTGTTCTTTATTTAGTTTTTAAAAAGTAACGCTCTCATTATTCCATATTCTGCTCGTGAACCAGTTACTGCACATACATTTTTCATAGATTTTACCTCTTACTCTTGATTTTTAAATTCACTATGTTTAATTAACATATCTTCTTCGAAGTCATATTCACTAACTTTTCCTAGGATATCATACCAATTCATTGGGCTTATTCCATTTCCTGGACGTTTTGTTGTGATATTCTCCTCTGTAAATACTTCTCCTTTTTTTATAGCCTTTTTAGCTATTATTGATTTTCTTGCCACTATTTTATTTTTTATTTCTGACTCTACTGGCTCTTTTTCATATTTTCCAAGTGACGTTTCTACTATTCTTATACCTTTTACCAGTCTTTCTAATATATCAGGTGTCGCGCTTGCTTTATGGTCTGGCCCCGGCATATCATTATCCAATGTGAAGTGTTTTTCTATTATTTCTGCACCTAAAGTTGCTGCCGCTATCGGTACTTCATAGCCTATACTGTGATCTGAATATCCTATTTTTTGATTTGGAAATTCTTTTTTTAATGTTGTAATGACATTTAGATTTAAGTCTGGGTATTTTGTTGGATACTCTGTAGTACAGTGTAAAATTGAAATATCCTTTGTTCCATTATCTTCTAATATTTTTTTACTGCTACATGTATCTCTTCTAAAGTTGCCATACCTGTTGATAGAATTACTTTTTTTATTTTTGTTTTCCTATTTTTCTCTAAGTACGGTAAATTTGTAATTTCTCCTGACGGTATTTTATATACTGGCATGTCAGTACTAATTAGAAAATCTAGTGATTCTTCATCAAATGGTGTAGAAAATACATCTACTCCTTTTTCTAAACAATAATCTCTAAGCTCTAGATATTCTTCAAAACTAAGTTCTAATCTCCTTGTCATCTCAAGCTGACTATCTTCTGTTCCTGTTGTTTTCTTTTGATATTCTGCTTTGGGTGCATACTTAGAAATTAATAAATCTGCCTTAAAAGTTTGAAATTTAACAGCATCTACTCCACACTCAACTGCGACATCAACCATTTTTTTTGCTAGATTAAAATCTCCATTGTGATTACATCCTATTTCCGCAATTACATATACCATTGTTATCTCCTAACTTTTACTTTTTTTACTAACTCTTCTACATCTTCTCTATAATATAAAATTAATACTATAAATACCGCTAAACATCCACCCCATCTTATTAGTAGGTTATCTATAAATATATTTGCGAATATACCGTAAATACTTACTACTCCTATAAGAATTATATATTGGATAAAACTTATTTCATTGTATCTGTATTTTATTTTTAGCTATTAAATGATGAAAAACCAATAATAATACATAAGAAGTTACCGTAGTATCGCAGCACCATATATACCACTTTTTAGGGATTAATATATAATTTAATACATAGTTTATACCCGCAGCTAAGAGAGTTCCTACTGGAATAAATTTCGTATTCTCATGATAAAATTGAATATTTACTGGGAATGTATATAAAAATACTATAAAACAGCTTATCACGATTAGCACTACAAAATCTCTACTACTCTTATAATCAGCACTACCCATTATTGAAACTAATTCTGGAAAAACTGACAAGAATCCTATTGTTAAAAATACTCCTATTAACAAATATCTTTCCTTATATTTATTAATCAGATCAACATTCCCTTTTTTCTTTTCCTCAAAAAACCATGGAATCCATGCAGTATTCATACTCATTAACGCTATCGACACTATACTTCCTAGCGAATACCCGAAACTATATATCGCAACTTCTTTGGGCGTCATATAACTTCCTATCATTATTCTATCTAGTTGACTTAGTAAGTTGTGCCCCAGAATATGGAATACTAAAGGAATTGATGTTATTAATATAAATCTAACATACATTTTATCCAATATCACACTACTATTTTTTTGTAAATAAATATTAAGAAAAATTACACCTACAACTATCCCGGGTATTATTCCTCCTAATATTCTAGCTAGAAAATCATTTTTTTAATGTGAATAGAAATAATAGTGATAATACTACATTACCAAATGACATAAAGAATGATAATATAAGTTGTTTTTGTTTCTTGTGTTTGAATATAATACTGTGATAAGCTTCCTTGTAAGTGACTGAAGTATCCTTGAATTAAAATAAATAGTAATATTCCTGTAGAAAATCCTAATATCTTTTCTAAATAAGTACTAAGTATCAAACAAATTGTAGAAAATAATATGAAAAAAATATTGTCGCTACACTTGTACTCGTTGCTATATATTCTTTAAATCTATTTTTCATATTTTTATTTTCGCTATACTAAAAGCTTCCTGTTATTTGAAGTCCAATGAAAATAGAAAATATTCCAACCCATGATCCGTATAAGTTATAATTACCATAGTCTTCTTGAGTCATTACTCTAGTATATATTGGAAGTGTTATGAAACTTAATCCTTGTATTAATAAATTACCTATTGTATAAGCTAAACTAGAACTTAATAGTTTGTTCTTCTTCATTATAGTTCATCCTTGTTTATTTTTATATTTTTTTCTAATAATTTTTTTCATCATACTCTCTCGTATTAAAAATCAAAAAAATATTTCTTTTTTTCCTTGCCACATGTTAAAAAGTTTATTGCAGTTGATGAGTGCGTTATTATTCGTTCAAATTTAACATCACTCACCATCTCAATTAATTCCATTGGAACAGTCTGTGCAATTAGTTTTATACCATTAATATTTCTATACGTAATACTGTCTCTTGGATGAGGTTTTAAATACACTTCATATCCTTCAGATAAATATTTATCACAAATTCTCTTATAAAATCCATATTGTTTATCATCACTGTTCAAAAGACCATCCATACTAAGTGGTTGTGTTAAAATTAATATAGACTTATCTTGTACTCTAGAAAGTTCCTCTACTCCAAAGACTCTCAATATTAATTGTTTTCTTTCTTCACTTATATTCTCAAACAATTCTTTTTCTTGGTACTTCTGTAAACTTATGATATCTTTCATCTTTTGGAACTACTGATATGTCATTTACTTCTATTGATTGACAATATTTACCAAAAACCGGGTTTATTTTTTTACAAAACAATATATGTTTTATAAATTCTTTATAATCTTGAATGGTTGCTTCTTTTTGTAAAAAGTTTTTTCCCTAAAATCTCTATATTCATACATAAAAAAATTATAGCCATCTTCAATTGTATTATATGGAATTTTTATATTTATCTAGATATGCGCCTATTGTAAAATGATCGATAAAGATATTTACTTTATCGAAATTTTTTTAATCTTATTTTTTTAACTCTCGTCTTTGTGGCATAGATTTACAAAAAGCAAAGATACTCTCATCTATATGGATAATATCTTTCACAATATTTTCTTTTTATTAATATTCTTTGTATACGTTCATCTAGTCTTCTATTTACAATCGCTAATGAATCTGTACCATTTTCTTTAACTTTTTATTAATGCTATCAAAAAAATTGATATTGAGTATTAAAAATATACAATGTTTCTTTATTTAACATAATTTATTTCCCCATCAAGTTTCTATGATGTTTAAGTAATATTTTTTTATACATTTTTTTATTTATTAACATTATCAATAATCTTATCTTCCTATTAATTGAAATTTTTATTATTCATAAGTAACTGTAAAAAAATTTTTATGAAAATATACTTTTTATATTATTATAATAAAGTTTATTATTATAATCCGGACTTATAATTATTGCATCTAATATATTAAAAATAAGAATACATTTTTTTCGTCTAGTCGCTTCTTTTTTTAAATAAGGATATCTTGATACAACATAATCATAAATATCATCAGCAATTTCGATTAAGTCTAAATTTTTTTCTCATTAAATTTCGAATTTGTAATACTATTTTTCTCTCATGACATAATTATAATAAGGGCTATCAAATATAACAAAACTTCGAGCTTTTTCATTAACTCCAATGAATAAAAACCATCCTCAAACAACTTACCTTTTGGGAATTTAATTTCCTTAGCCAAGCTGCTCCTTATCAATTTTGTCCACGCAGCTCCAAAAACTCTATTCATATTTACATATTCTTTTTGTATACTCATCCCTATTCAATATCAAATAATAATTATCTTCTGTATAATTTGCAATTCTATTGGTGTAGATAAACTTAAAAATTACATTCAGCTACATCTACATTTTCTTTTTTTATAGCTTCATATAGTTTCTCATACATTTCCGCATCTATATAGTCATCACTATCAACAAATCCTATATAATCTCCAGTTGCTCTTTCTACACCGTAGTTTCTTGCATCTGATAAGCCACCATTTTTTTTATGATATACCTTTATTCTATTATCTAGTTTTGCTAGTTCATCACATATTTTACCACTATTGTCTGTAGCACCATCATCCACTAAGATTATTTCTAAATTTCTATAAGTTTGATTAATTATTGAATCTATGCATCTTTTTTTAAATACTGTTCAACATTATACACCGGTACTATTATACTTATTAATTCATTCCCACAACTACTCACCTACTACCTCCTCAACTATTTCCTTGAAGTTTTCAATAATAACATCTACATCTTCATCACTAAGTCTAGTGTGTAAAGGTAATGTTATTTCCTTAACATAGTAATTATAAGCATTAGGATAATTTTCAATTTCAAATCCTAAGTTTTTATACGCAGTTAATAACGGTAATGGTTTATAGTGAACATTACAGCTAATTCCACGCTCTGCCATTTTTACAATTATCTCACCACGTTGTTCAAATGTAGCACCTTCAACATGCGTTATATATAAGTGTCCACAAGATTTATAACTATCTGAATTGTGACTTAGAGCTGTAATTCTTGTTCCTTCGAATCCTTTATTATACTGATTAATAATATCTTCACGACGCTCTAAAAGTTTAGGATAACGATCTAGTTGAACTGATCCAATAGATGCTGCAATATCCGTTAAATTACATTTGTATCCAGGGATAACAATATCATATTCCCATGATCCTGCTTTCGTTTTAGCTAAAGCATCTTTTGTTTGACCATGAAGTGAATATATTTGGTATTCCCTATATAATTCTTCATTATCAAAGTTTTCATTTTCTTTCCAAGTTACACTTCCACCTTCAGCTGTAGTGAAGTTTTTCACAGCGTGGAAAGAGAATGTAGTAAAGTCAGCCACAGAACCAATTTTCTCACCTTTATAAGTACTTCCTAAAGCATGCGCTCCATCAGCTACAACAGCTACTCTACCAAGTTTTTCTTGATATTCACTATTAGCTTTAAATAAGTGTTTCTTACTCTCTACTACTTCAAAAATTTTATCATAATCACATGGAATTCCCGCTAAATCAACAGGTATAACAGCTTTAGTATTCTCAGTAATAGCATCAGCTAAAGCATCATAATCCATTTCGTGACTATCTTCAGCGATATCAATGATAACAGCCTTCGCTCCAACGTGATAAATCACACTACAAGAAGCTGTGTAAGTCATCGCAGGAACGATAACCTCATCACCTTCACCAATACCTAGAACACGTAATGTTAATTCTAACGCTGCAGTTGCAGAATTAAGACAAACAGTTTTCGGTGTGTTAGTAAATTCCGATAATCTTCTTTCTAATTCTTTTGTCTTAGGTCCAGTTGTAATCCAACCTGATTTTAAAGTGTCTATTACTTCATTTATTTCTTCTTCACTAATATCTGGTGGAGAAAATGGTATATTATATTTTTCATCTCAAACTCCTAATTATTTTTTTAATTACTCTTAATTAATATTTCAATTCTATTTAATTACCGCTATAGCAGTTCTTACCATTATTTTTAATATCATTTATAACACTGAATTCTTCAATGTACTTTAAGTTATATTTCATCTTATCCGGAAGAATTTCCTCCACATAGATTTCATCTACACTTCTTCCACTTCCTTTGAATTTCTCAATAACTTCGTCTTCGTCTTTGTATTCAATACTCGCTGGAGAAGTTATCCCAGCAGGAAGAAGTAATGTTGCATTCATCTCATCAGTGTACTTATCTACATACTTTGCTACTTCCGGTCTCACTCCAACAAAACTCATATCCCCTACAAGTACATTAATAAGTTGAGGCATCTCATCAAGACGTAGTTTACGTAACTTGTGTCCTACCTTACTAATACGAGGATCATTTTGCTGAGTAACAGCTGTCCCAAGCTTATCAGCATCCTTAACCATAGTTCTAAACTTAAAGATTCTAAAAGTTCTGCCATATGTAGTTATACGTTCTTGCCTGTAAAACACAGGACCTTCACTATCAAGTTTTATCCAGATAGCTATTCCTAAAATTATCGGCGATAAAGGAATAAGCAAAATTAATGCCAGCACCTTATCAAAAAGTAACTTTAGAAACAACGATATTTTCTTCTTTTCAATCAAAGCTCTATATCTTTTTACCGCTTCGGTTTCAAATCTTTTATCAATATTCATCTATCACCTTAATACTAATCAAACAAGTCTAATTAGCCCTATAAATTTATTATTGTCTTTTTTATTATACCATAATTCAAATAATAACTGAAGAAAACGCAGTAAAAAGACAACCAAATTAGGTTGTCTTAATGCTAATTTTATTAATTATTAAATTTACTAACCATGCTAAAATAATGCTAATAATTAAAAACTAAAATAGAAAAATTACATCATTTAATCTAGAAGTAAAAAAATACTTTCCAACTATTGATATCACTAATCCATGGATCATATATAACTCAAATGAAATCTTACCTAAAAACAGTAAACACTTATTAGAAAAAAATCTATTTTTTTCTAACTATCAAGATAAAGAAAATAGTAAAGATAACATTATCTACATTCGCTACTAATGCCAAACTATATTTATTCACCAAATCCATTCTTCTCAATAAAAAAATCATAATGATGAGATATAAATAATAATCCCGTTAATATCATTAACAACATAAAGTAATTATTATTTAATAAATCATCAATATTTGCTTTATATTTCCCCAAACTAACCCAACTATAAAAGGTAAAAGTACTGTTATACCACCAAAAAAATCATATTTTAAAAATTATAGCTAAAATAATATAAATTATCACAAAAATTGTATTACAAAAAATATTGCACTTCCTTTATTACTAAAAAAACTTTAAACGATATATAAAAAGAACATGTACAATAAAATGATTACATCTACAAACCAACCATTCGCTATTATCGTTGCCCCTTTTACAAAAAGATTAATAAAAATAACTAATCGGCAATGTTTGTTTATTAAATACAAAATAAACTATATATATTCCTGAAACAAATAAAGCTGGAATAACAACTCTAGCTAACCGTTTGGTTAAAAAGTTATTTAAATAATTCTTTTTTTCTTTCATTTTTGCACGTATAATCCATATGCAGATAAAAAAATAAAAATCGAAACTATATATGTTCCCATATATTTAAAGTTAATAAATTCTCCTCCAGTACTCACCGACTGTGATAAGTGATGAAATACTATTCCTATGGCAAGAAATCCTTTTAACCCTGTTGTGGACTTCACACCCAAGTAATCATTATTGTTTGGCAATAAATATACTAATATCGAAAATAATAATAATACAAAGATATCCATAACTTCTCCTTAATCCTAAATATAAATAGATTGTACCACACATACTAAGTATAGCACAATCTATTATCACTATTATTAAATATTTACATTTAAATAATTTAATTAAAACTCACTATATACATATTCTTGAACATTTTGAAAAAAATCAGTTAAAAAACAATATATTATTATTCCCATTATTAAAATATAAAAGAATATTGTCCACAAAAATAACTTTGAATTATCGCTAATTTTGTTTCGCAAATTTATAAAGCTCTCTTTCAACTTCCATCCATCCTTTCACACCTACATGCATTACATCAAACAAGAAATAATCATCATATTCACGATTACCATAATTTAAAACTTTAACATTATCATACTTTTTCGCCATTTCTTCAATATTTCTATACGCCTGTTCTCTCATTTCTTTAGATACCCCAGTGTAATCATTCCATTTTCCATTAACAGGAAAAATTATTACCTCAACTTTCATCCCCAACTCTTTTGCAACATCAAGAAATATCTCATAATCAGTATATTCTGGAGATTCTAAATAACTTATCCCTTTATTTGAATCTCTAAAAGTTGAATAATTTTTTTAGCTAAATACGTATTATAATATTTGTTATCTACTGCATATTCGTTATTATTTGTAGTTTTTCTTAACTTCCTCTACAAAAATTATTAGTAAGTGAATTCCAATCATAATTAGGAGTATTTTTTTACCAGAGAAAGGATAATTTATTTTATCTTTATTAACATAAAATTGTATCTTATTCTTAAACGAGTATATATCGTTATCTAACGCTAACATTTTTCTCACCTATAAAACTCCCTTATTTTTCAATAAAAATATTCTTTATATTTTTCTATATATATCATTTTGGGCTTTACTATTACTAGTTAGCTCTATTACCCTATTAATTAGTTTTTTTCTTTTGTTTTTTTGCTAATTTTATCATTAATCATAGTATTATATATATGTTCTTGCGAAGCTTTATTTAAAAAGGCATCATTTTGCAAACCTCCCTTAGCGAACCATTGCACAGATTCCACAATCGCCACTTTTTTATTTTTCATCGCACCTTCAATAGAACCTAACGTTGAAGCTTGAACAATATTTTTGTGAATACCCTGTTCCAATTTGCATAATATTAAAAATCTTCATAATTAAATATCTTATTAGGATGATATCTCTCATTAATTGTTGCAGTTAGCTCTGAAGATCCTAATAATACAAGTGTATTTTGTGTTATATTTTCTGTTATTATGTCTTTACTCTTATATTTTTCATAAGCAGTACTATATCTAACACTATTATCATTTACTTTATAATAATCTTCTATCTTTTTTTATATACGTCTTATTTAAAATTACAAGTGTAATCAATACCAATACTATTGATATTAAAAATGCTTTTTAATCTTATCATCTTTACTTCCTATTTTCTATGTATGCTATTACTTTATTTGGTGTGTCTATTTCTTCATAAGTTACTTCAGTCGGTGCTATACTTAGTCCAAATAGTTCTTCAATTTTAACCAACATTTCTACAAAAAGCTAATGAATCCATTAGACCTTCTTCTTTCATATTTATGTCTAAATCTTCTCTTACTACTTCATCTTCACAGATTTCTTCTAACATTTCTAATACTTGTTCTTTTTATCACGCTTGTTCTCCTAACTCTATATTATTTTTTTAGTACATGGCTTATTAGTTTATATGGTTCTCCTGAGAAGATATATAGACCTATTATTACTAAGTTGATCGTTATGAACCAACTAAGTACTTTGTACCATGTTTCATTTTTATTCTTCTTGTAAAATATACTTTTCTTTTGGTAATATTCAAAACCTGCCATTAATAAACCGTGGTAGAATCCGTATACTATATAACTTATAGTTAGACCATGCCAGAATCCCATAAGTACCATGTTTATCATATAGGCATACATAGCTGTATTTAGTCTCTTCTTAAATCTTTTCTTCTTTGTTGCTTCCATAAAGACTCTTGAGAATACGAAGTCTCTTAACCATGTTGATAATGTTATGTGCCATCTATTCCAGAAGTCTTTTATATCTATACTTAAAAATGGTTTATCGAAGTTCATAGGTGTTTTTATCCCTAAGATGTTACTACTTCCTACTGCCATTAAACTGTAACCTGCAAAGTCAAAAAATAAGTATAGTGTATATAGATACATGTATTTTATCGAATACATAAAGGCTCCGTGATTTGTTAAACCAACCAGATAATGATAACTAAGTGTTGAGAATACTACTTTGTATAATAATCCCAATATTAATCTATATATTCCTTCTCCTGCTAGTTCTAAATATTCAGCTCTTGGCATCTTTTTCTTTTATATCACTCATGAATCTTCTACTTCTATCTATCGGACCTGAGCTTACTGTTGGGAAGAATAATAGGAATTGTACATATTCTACAGCACTGATTTTTTTCTTTTTATTAAACCATCTGATATTTCTATCATAATTTGTATTGTCTTAAATGACATATATGATATTCCAATAAAAGCTAATAAATGTAAATGCGTTATCGCAAAATATTTTTATTTATTACTAGTGGTAATATCGATAATATAACTAAGATTTTTAGGTTCTTTTTTACTTTCTGTTTTTTTGTGCTATTAATACCAATATATATTCATATATGATAAAACTTATTAGGTACACTAACATTATCGTGCTTTTTCCATATATAACTACGGCAAATATAACCGACAATGCTAAGACATAATACTCTATTCTTCTACCTAAATAGTTTATTATAAACCCTATTATTAGTGCTATAGCTAAGAAAAAGAAGAATTCTATTCCTTCAAAAGTAGCTCATCTTATACTAACTCCTTTAACTTTTTCTTATCTATTTTTTTCCATTATTGTTTAGTGGCATTTCTTCTAGAAATACTATTTTTTTAGGTATCATATATTCCGGTACTAATTTCTTAAGCTCTTGTTTTTATCTGTTTTGTTACTTCAAAGCGTTTTTCAATCTCTTCATTATATATTACAAAGGATACTAGTGATTTTACTTTTCCATCTTCATAACTTGGAACTGTCGCAGCTTGTCGTATTTTTTTGTTTTTAAGTAGATTATTATCTATGTCTTCAAGTTCTATTCTATGCCCATGAAGTTTTACTTGGAAGTCTATGCGTCCTTCACAAAACAGCATACCATCTTTGAAATATCCTAAGTCTCCTGTTAGATAACTTCTTTCTTTTTTTCCATCTACTTCTCCTACGCCAAATTTTTCATTTGTTATAGCATCATTTTTGAAATAACCTTTTGCGACAGTATTTCCTGTAATTACTATCTCACCTTTACCTTCTTTATCAGGATCAGTTAAATGTACTTTTGTCCCCCATTTCACTTCTCCAACCGGTAGGTTCTCATAGTATTTCTTATTTAATTCTTTTGTTATTTCTACCCATGTGACCATTACTGTCGATTCTGTTGGTCCATATGTATTTATTACTTGAGAATTTTCAAAGTTTTCATGGATTTTAGCTACAGTAGTACTAAATAGTTTTTTTCTCCACAAAAATACAAATTGTTTTACTTTTTGGCATTAAACTTTGATTGAAGTTTTTATCTATAAAAACACATTTCTATAAATGATGGTGTTGAAATCCATATTGTAGCATTTGATTTATTTAATTCCTCAAACATTAATTTGAAGTTTTTCTTGATGTTTTTTTATCTATTTGTACTAAAGATGCTCCTAAATAAATACTTGGCCATAATGACATTACCGATAGATCGAAATGAGAATGGTGGATGTCCTAAAAAAATACTAATTCTTCTTTTTTTCATCATAATATCCTGTATACCAATGTAAGAAGTTATTCAAGTTATTATATGTAATACACACACCTTTTGGCTTTCCTGTACTTCCTGATGTAAATATAATATAGAACAAATCTTCATCTTTTACGTAGTGTTCTTTTGAAATAGTATTTTGAGTACTTGAGATTATTTCTTTAGATGACTTAACATCTAGCATTTTTCTAGTCAGTTCTATTTTTTCCGTGACAAGCACTAATTTTGATTCTACTGTTTCAACTATTTCTTCCACTCTGTCTTTAGGTGTGTTTATATCTACTGGGCAAAATGCTCTTCCCGATTTCACACACGCTAAAAAGTACACTAACATAAACGGATGTTTATGTCCATACACTACTATAGGATTTTTATCTTCTCCTAGTTTTTCTTCCAGATAAAACGCAAGTTTATCCGAATATTCTATTAAATTTTTATATGTTAAATTTTCATCCTGATATATATTATTAATATATACCTCTTTAGAACTATTTCTATACTGTTCTAATTTTTTTCAAAAAAAGTTAATTTCACTTATTTTTCTCCTTAAGAATTTATTCATTTACTAGTATATCATATATCTACTTATTTTTTTCAGTTGATATAATAATTTCCAGCAAAAAAATAACTTAAAACAAAAAAACTCGAATCTAGCTTATCCCAGACTCGAGTTTTTATTGTTATTTAGTTTACAGATTCAAAGATAAGAGACATAGATACATTCTTTCTATCATAATTATCTCAGCACCTTTTGACCTTCTCTACTTTATATTAAAATTCTTCAACACAATACTAAATGTAGTTAGATTGTGCAGTAACGCTAGTAAATTAGATGGTAATACATTTATTAGCCCTAGGAATATTAGTGAACTATTAATCGATACCGTACTCTTAACGTTATTACTCATCTGCGCACGTAGTGTTTTGGAAACATCTGATAATAGTAATAATGAGTTAAGTGAATCTGATTTTAGAACGACATCACTGATTTGTTTCGAAAGGTCAGCACTTTCACTCATAACGATACTTACATCACTTTCTGATAATGCTGCTGAATCATTTAGACCATCACCTATCATAAGTACACGACGTCCCTTTTCTTTTTCACTCTTAATGTACTCAAATTTTGTAACTGGAGTCATACTTGTATGTACTTCATCAAAAGTTACGTCATTTAAGATTTTCTTGGTTCTTACTTCGTTATCCCCTGTTAACAAGACCACTTTTTTACCATTATTTCTAAGTTCAGTTAATACTTCATTCGCTTCATCTCTTAGCGGTATATCTACACAGAAAATCGAAATTAATTGTCCTTTATACCCTAAGAATAATAGGTTATACTGTTCTTGTTTTTCAGCAATTATTTGTTTTTGTTCGTCTGTAACAACTACATTTTCATCTTTTAATAATTGTCTACTTCCGATAACAACTTTTTCTCCATCAATATGAGAAACTATACCTTTTGATGCGATGTGATATAACTCTGTATGCATTTCTTCATGCTCAATTCCATCTTCTTCAGCCTTACTCACAACAGCACTAGCAATCGGATGATAGATATGTTCTTCTAAGCACGCTCCGATTTTTTTAGTACTTCTTCATAAGAATACCCATAAAAATGGTAGTACTTCTTGAATATATGGTTTAGACACCGTTATTGTTCCTGTTTTTATCAAAAAAACAAATGTATCGATATCCTCATATTTATCAAGAGTTACAGAGTTTTTTTAACTACGATTTTTCTTATCGATTAAGTTTTTTTAATAGTAGTTAGATACGCCACCGGCGTTGATAATTTCAATGCACATGAATAATCAACTAATAGGAATGAAATTGCTTTAGCAAATGATCTTGTAAATAAATACGTAAGACCCATCGCTAAGAAGTTATATTTTACAATACTATCCGCTAGTTTTATATATTTGTAGTGGTATGTGTCTTCTCTACTTTCAGAATCTTTCATCAATTGGATAAGATGATGAATACGGCCATTAACCTGTGGATTTTCGACTTTAATCTTAACTTCACCGTTAACAACTATCGTATTAGAATAAACTTTATCTCCGATATTTTTGACAATCGGGAAACTTTCTCCTGTTAATGAACTTTCATCAACACTAGCGCCCTCAGTCATCACGATACCATCGAATAGAATTTCATTTCCTTCTGAAACTAGAATTACATCATCTTTTCTAACTTCTGAACAAGTTACTTTTCTATTTCCTTCTTCTTCAACAAGCCATACTTCTTTATCCATAGAAGTTAAACTTTGTTCAAGAACTTTTACAGATTTTTTCTCAGACCAATTGTTAAGTGATTCTCCTAATTCTAAAATAAACATAATAGAACTTGCTGTATCTCTAGCACCTGTCGCTAATGATACAAGAATCGCTGCAGAATCGAGTGTTTCCATAGTAACCTGCTTACGAGCTAGTAGTTTCAATGTGTCTTTCAAATATCCCGAAGCTTTCCACCATGTATGAATCGCTCTTAGTGGAAGTGGTACGAATAATTTCGACATTGCACGCCAAAACATAGCATCCATTATTATCGAATAAGGACTTTCCTCAGCTTTAGCTACTGGATTCTCATAACAATTTTTTACTTTTTCTTTATCAACTAGTTTAAAGAATTCTTGTAAACAACTGCTACTTCCTTCTTTAAAAATAACAACAAAAGTGTACTCATCTTGATAAAAGTCCACTTTTTTTATGTTTTCGATTTTGGCTGCTCGTTTTTTTAAATATACTTTCACATCTGGTGTTAAGCGAAAATCAGCTCTAACCCTAGCTCTGCCACTTGATAGATGTAGTATTTTAAAATCCATCTTATTTTGCCTCTAATTCTTGAAGATTGCTTTCTCTTTTTTCTTTTTCGTATAAATCTTTAGCATCTGCCACTACATCATCAGCATGTTGCTTGATGTTTGAAACAGTTCCTTCTACTCCATCTTTTGCTTTATATAATTTTGATAAAACTACTGAGTAACCTTTCTTAGCATCTTTACTTGATAATAATTTAAGACCGAAAGTCCCGAATGCTACTCCTCCTGCGAATACTCCTGGTGTTTTTAAGTCTTTGCTTTTAGCAACTTTTTAATGCTTTAATTGACATTTCTATTTCTCCTTATAAATATATTATTATAATTATATTATAACATTTTAGTCAGTATATGTAAATCTAAATATATCAAGTATTCTCACGTTTTTCTTTAATTTTTTTCAAAGCTTTTTTTATTCTGAAAATATTTCTACTCTGCTTCTCACTTGTATAGTCAAAAATTTAATATTATATTAATTATAGAAAATTTTTCTCAAACCATGTCACCTTGCAGTTTATTAGCATTATTTAAATATTTATTATAACAATTTAACTCTAAATAGCTATCATATTTTTTTATGTTCCCTAAGGAAACTTAACTTTCCAGTGGCATTTTTCTTTCCTTTACTGTAGTGAACTCGCTTGTTTTATTAATGTCGAATATATCATTACTATTTATAGTTTAGGTATTTTTTTACCTTTATATTGTATGAAACTTTTGAGAACTATCTCAATTTAGTTTCTCTTGTATTAAAAAAATATTTTTAATCAACCAAGAACTTATTTATGTTATAATAACTATGTCGAGAAAGTAACTATACAAGCGATGTGAAGAGTACTTTCAAATATAAACAACATACTAAACATTGATAAATAAGGAGTACCCTATGATTTATATTATTGGACTTGGACCAAATGATAGTTCAAACATTAAAGAAAATATTAAACAACTTTTACTAAATAACACTAATGCTAAAGTTATCGCACGCACTAAGGAGCATCCTGCGATTTCTTTCTTAGAAGAAAACAACATCAAATTTGAAACTTGCGATAGATTTTATACAGAAAGCGAAAATTTCGAAAATACTTATAATGGTATAGCGAATTACATTCTTGAAGTCGCTGAAAATAATGATGTGATGTATCTTGTCCCTGGACATCCAATGGTTGCCGAGCTAACTACTCAACTTCTAATAAATAGCGGAAAAGATGTTAAAATTGTTGGTGGAGAAAGCTTTTTAGATTCTTGCTTCAATGCTGCACAATTTGATCCTGTAGAAGGATTTTCTCTTGTAGATGCTACTGCATTAGAAACGTTAAGACAGGTTAATCCTCTACAACATCTGCTTATTACACAATGCTATGACGATTTGACTGCGGCGAATGTATCAGACGAGCTTATGTCTTTCTATCCTTACGACCATGAAGTTAAAGTTATCGAGCAAGCTGGTGCTGAAGATGAGAAAATCTACACAGCACCTCTACATGAACTTTCTGCTGCAGTTGGTGAAGAAGTGAATAACCTACGTGCTTTATATATCGCACCATTAAAAACTGGTCTTAGCTTTAATATTAAAGATTACACTAAAGATTTCGATGAAAATGATGACACTACAGAAACTGATTTAGTAGAAAAATTAGAAAAACTTGTCACAGGTCTTAAAGCTAACCTTGATAGAGAAGAAGACTATACAAGTGATAATTCGAAACTGCTAGCTGAAATTATCAATACATCACTTGACTTTACAATCGCTAGCGATAACTACTACGAACTTAATGACATTCTTTCTGAAATGAAAGTAGACAGACAAAAATAATTTTATAATAAGGACATTAATATGGATAAGGTATTAACTTTTAGCAAAAAATTATTAAAAGAAGTTATAGATAAAAATTCAATCGTTGTTGACGCTACTGCTGGAAATGGAAATGATACGCTGTTTCTAGCGAAAACTTCAGCGAAAAAAGTTTATGCATTCGACATCCAACAATTGGCAATTGAAAATACTACAACCCTTATTAAAGAAGCAGAACTAGCTGATAAATGTGAGATTGTTCTTGATTCTCACTTTGAATTCGATAAATATATAGATGAGAAAATTCGTGCTGTTGTCTTTAATCTAGGATATCTACCAAATGCTGATCATGAGATTACAACAATGGCTGAAACTACACTTGCGACTATTAAGAAATTTTTACTACATCTAGAAATTGGTGGCAGAATCATCATCGTTGTCTACTGGGGGCATGAAAATGGTAAGGTAGAAAAAGAAGCATTATTAAACGAACTTCAAAACCTCGACCAAAAAGAAGCTGAAGTGCTAATTTATCAATTCATAAATCAGAAAAACAATGCACCATTTATTATTGCGATTGAAAAAAGAAAGGAAATCTCATGCGAGAAATAGAAATAGAATTTAAAAACTTATTGACAGAAAATCAATATGATGCATTATATGAGAAATGCGACCTAAGTAATTCTGAAGAAATAATTAACAAAAATCTCTACTATGATGATGCTGATGAAAGTTTCAAAAACATTGGAGCTGCACTAAGAATTCGATATACTAACAAAAAAACAGAGATGACTCTGAAAATAAAAGGTGAAACTCAAAACGTTGAAATCAATATACCGCTTGATGAAAGATATCCAAAAGAGCCAACGGTACTACCAATTTTACCAAACGAAATTATTTCAGAACTAGAGCAAATGAACGTGAAAATTAAAACTCCGATGCTAATTCAAAAAATAGAAACATTAAGACATGAAGTAACTTTAGAAGAGGGATTACTAGTTCTTGATAAAACAACATTTATCAACGATATTGTCGATTATGAACTAGAATTCGAAACAAAAGATTACGAATCAGGACTAGCCGCATTTGAAAAACTGTTAGAAGAAAATAATATAGATAAAAGTCCAGCAAAACCAAAAATAGCACGAGCTGTTGAGTATTCGAAACGTTAACCTAAATAACTATTAAAATAACTTCCCTTATACAAATTACTTAAAAATAATAGTTTTTTTAAGTAATTTCATAAAGGAGGTTTTTTTATTATAACTTATTATGGAGGTGAGGGGGCGCTTACACCCTAATCTCAAAATGGAAATTTTACCTGTTTTTTTCCATTTTGAATTGATTTTCTGATCTCAAAATGGAAATTTTGCCTATTTTTTTCCATTTTGAATTGATTTTTGACCTCAAAATGGAAATTTTGACTGTTTTTCCATTTTTTTAATTACTTTTTCCGATCTCAAAATGGAAATTTTTCCCTGTTTTTTTCCATTTTGAATTGAATTTTTGACCTCAAAATGGAAATTTCTCCTGTTTTTCCATTTTGAATATGTTATAATTATTAAAAAAATATTAAAGTAGGTGATTTATATGAATAAGTATTATCCTCTAGAAAAAAATTATTTCATATGAATTTAGATATAGAAAAATGAATATAACAATAGAATCCATTCTCCTTCTAGTTCTGTTACTTCGCTTAAAATCAATCCCTTTATTAAGGGGGTAAGAAAACCAGAAGAATATCCATTATTTATATATAACTCTGCAGAATTGATCTTAATTCTAGAGAAAATTCATACAAATAGTGCTGAGATTATTGCGAAACAAAGTATGCTTCCAGAAGCTGCACAAGAAAAGTTCTTTAATTTGTTGCTTATCAACGAACTTCAAAGCACTAATGAAATCGAAAGTATTCATAGTTCTAAAAAAGAGATTAGCGAAGCACTTTCTAAAAAAGATAGCACTTCTCCTAACTTTAGACGTTTTGCTGGTATGGCTTCATTATATTCTTACCTCGACAAAGAAGTCCAAATACTTGAACCTAAAGATTTCAGAAAAATTTATGATGTTCTCGTTGGGGATGAGGTTTCAACAGAAAATATTTTAGATGGAGAAGTTTTTAGAAAAGGAAGTGTAAGTGTCTATGCTGGGAATGATATCATTCACCATGGTTTAGCAACTGAAGATGATATCAACAATGGACTGGCTGATTTAATTAGATTTATGAATTATGACAACTTACCAAAACTATATAAAATTTTTATTGGACACTATTATTTTGAATACATTCATCCATTCTATGATGGAAATGGTCGTGTAGGTAGATACTTACTCGCCAAATCTCTTACGAGTGTAGTAGATATATTTACGGCAATTACTCTTTCATACAGTATTAATAGAAATAAAAAAATAAATACTATAAGAGTTTCGAGAAAACATCACACCCTTTAAACAAAGGTGATATGACTCTATTCGTTAAAGAAAACTTAGAACTTTTTAGTTTCAGGTCAAGAACATATATTATCTTTCCTAACCGAAAATATCGAAAAAAATGTTCACAGCTAGAAACTATATTAACGATAATATCGCTGACGATACACTTAAAAAAATATACTATTCTTACTTCTACAAAGTCATTTATTTAGCGCTAAAGATGCTTTTAATAAGTCATACCGAAGTTTCTAATGTTTTTAGAAATTTCTACAAAAAAACTCTAAATAAATATTTAGAAGAAAATGAAGACAAGATTACAGTAATTAAGAAGAAACCAAAAATATATACGCTTAGTGATGACTTTTTAGCTAAGATATTTGAATAACAAAAAAATCTGGGATACTACGAATCACTTTTGATTCACTTCCCAGATTTTTCATTTTTGTATATACTAATCCTCAAGAAACTAATCGTTACCTAGAATTTATATATACATTAAGTCGAGGACAAGTTATATTTCTTCCTTCAAAAAAACCTAGTCTTCTTTAAACTTAACACCGTTATTTTTTAGTTTTTGGATAACTGTAGCTCCTATGCCACATAACTTTTTTCAGTTCTTTTTCTGTATAAGATTCAATAATTTCTTTATTATACAATTCAGCACCAATAAACTTGTTTAATTGTCTTTCCATACCAGCGAAAATTGGATCTTCTTTCATCATTTCCTTAGAAATATTTAGACGACCTTCCACTATCAGTATTACTCTTTTTTCTATTTCTTCTTTATAGAATTTTTCTAACAATTCATAATGGTATTTACTAGTAAGGTAATCTTTAGTATATTAGCTGCAAAATGCATTTCGAATATTTCGGGTTTTTGCAAATCCTTTTCATCTTGCAGAGTTCCCTCTATAAAGCTTTCAAGTTTTTCAAAACCACCTTTAAAAATAATACCAACGTATTTAGTAAGTTCTTTAAGCTTCGTCATATAATAATGAGCTTCATCAAATTTACCTTGATTTATACTAAAGATACTTAATAATAATAGTGTAGGTTCTGATTCTAAATAATCGAAACGTTTAATATGATTTCTCATCAAGTCATCTCTATTTAGGCTGACATAAACATGTGTTAGTTCATCAATAACCTCAGAAATCAGATGGACTCGCCGCAAGCATTAGCTCATACAATTTCGCAGCTTCTTCGTACATACCTGCTTTAACATAATACCCTGCAAGTGCATCCGCTAATATCATCTCTTCGGTATCTTCATAACTTTCTGAACATAAAATATCCTCTCCAAGCTCAATAGCCATCTCTATACCACTATGATTTTCCTCATACAGTTCTCGTAAGGCATTAACCTTATTAAAAACACTCATATCACTATCGTCAATCGCATCGACAATATCACTAAGAGGACCATCTACATCATAACCCTCTTCCACCATATTATAAATATGTTCAAAAACCTCGATGGCATCTTCTTTATTAGAAAAATTCTTTCCTTCAGTTTCTATAAATTCTTTAAGTAATAATTCAAATTTTTTATCACGTTTTACCATAAGTCATCCTCCATTAGCTCCATCTGGATATCAAACTCACTATCATCAGCAAACATTACACCATTCATATGTAAGTTTCTGATTGTCCCCTTGCCTAAACCTTTTATTTTTAAAAACTCAGCCTTAGTAATCTCTAAGAAATTTTCTTTTGTTAGTAAAAAGTTCGCATGCATAATTTTTAATTCTGTATCTCGAATAGCCATAAATGATCTATCTCTTTTCATATCAGCAACTGTTATTTCCTTACGATTCGCATACTTATCCAAATCATCACCAATAACATATTCACTTTCCCTAACATGCATAAGAAAGTCAAAATAATACTCCTTACTTAAGAAATAATCGAACTTCATAACGGTATTAAGAGCTTCTAAATATTTACAATCATTATCGGTACTAAACTTAATTAACTTAGGATTAGTTATTCTATCTAAAACATCAGAAATATATTTATTCTTTTTTTAATCAACTTTTTGTAAAAACGCGACTGCTTCTCTCTCTTCACCTTGCATCAAATAGTAAAAAAACTTTTGACAATAAAATGACCTCATCATCATTTTTACGATGTTTATTCACTAAGTTTATAGTAACGATTAATCTCTGTAAAATCATTTAATATAAGACTAGCTACTACAAAATTGTGATACATCGACATCATAATATCATTGTCCATATCTAGAGTCATATAAACTGGCATATAAGCACCGACAACTTTATTGTATAACTTATTCCCTAAATAAAATTCCGCAAGATGATGACAAACTCTTAAATGGAAATAATTAATTGGAAATGACATACCCTCAACAAAAACCTTCTTCAAAATTGTAAGCTTCATCTCTTAATCGTATTAATCTTAATTCTGTTTCATATTCCGTACTATCTTTTACTAACTATTTCCCAAACTCTAGCATCCACATTATATTTAGACACAGCTATAGCTTTATTAACATTAGCGACGTATTTTTGGATTATCAAAATTCTCAATAAATTCCTCAAAAAAAGTCTCATGGATTCATTAAAAATTATACTCTGTCTTTTTTAGAAGAAAATTGTATTTCACTATACCCTTGACTAAGGTCAAAGTCTCTATACGAACTATTTCTTATTCCTGTGTACCCTTTTTCTATCAACAGGAAACTTTATAATTTTTTTATTATTCATACTTCTCCCCCTTTTTATTTTTCTAGTAAATCTATAAAATTTACAGCGATTTTTACGATCAGACTTATATATTAAAAATTTTTTTATAAAATTCATTACCCTTCAACTTTATTCTACATCAAAATACAATATAATACAAACTTAAAACTACAAAATAATCATGTACTCAGAATATAAAAAAATTTAAAATAATTAACATAAACTAAAAATTTTATCAGTTGATTAACTTATAAATTAACATACAAAAAAAGCCAATTGAACTAGACCTTCAATTGGCTTTCGTGATGAAATTTGATAGACATTTCCCATTCACTCCCTATATTTTGACACATACCTTTTCTTGTTGTCAATTAATTCAGAGGACTCCTCCTTCACTAAAACAACTCTTATTACTGTCCATTTTTAGCGTAATTAGCTTCTACTGCTTCTTTTTGTGCTTTCCACCAAGATTCATTTTCTTCATACCAGCGAATAGTGTCAGCTAGTCCTTGACGGAAGTTTGTGAACTGTGGCCTCCATCCTAACTCATCTCGTAATTTAGAAGCATCTATTGCATAACGAAGATCATGTCCTGCACGGTCATTTACACGTTCATATGCATTCTTATCTTTACCCATTAGCTCTAAAATTAATTCAATAACAGTTTTATTATCCTCTTCTCCATCAGCTCCAATTAAGTAAGTTTCTCCGATTCTACCCTTTGTTAAAATAGTCCAAACTGCTGATGAATGATCTTCCACATGAATCCAGTCTCTAACATTCTTACCTTCACCATATAGTTTCGGAGTAATGCCTGATAATACATTAGTAATTTGTCTTGGAACAAATTTCTCAATATATTGATATGGTCCGTAGTTGTTTGAACAGTTAGAAATAGTTGCCTTAAGTCCAAATGAACGCACCCAAGCTTTTACTAGTAGATCTGAACCTGCTTTCGTTGATGAATATGGGCTTGATGGATTATAAGGTGTTTCAGCTGTGAACTTCTCTCCTACTCCTTCACCTTTTCCTGGTAAGTCTTCACGTAAAGGAAGCTCTCCATATACCTCATCTGTAGTTACGTGATGATATCTAACATCATACTTACGACAAGCTTCGATTAAAGCATATGTTCCAATAATATTCGTATGTAGAAATGGATATGGATCTTTTAGTGAATTATCATTATGAGATTCAGCTGCATAATGAACTACAGCATCAGTCTTGCTGATTAGTTTATCTACTAGTTCTGCATCTGCGATATCTCCAACAACTAGCTCAAATCTATCCTCTGGGAGTCCAGACAGATTTTCTCTATTTCCTGCATAAGTCAATTTATCCAGAACAGTCACATGAATATCTGGATGATTATTTATAACATAATGTACAAAGTTAGAACCGATAAATCCAGCCCCACCTGTTACTATAATATTCTTCATTTATTTTTACCTTTTCAAAAACATATAATACTAGCTTGCTGTTTCTTTATTCAGCAACCTACTCTTTCTTACTCTTCCCCATACACAAAATCATTGTTTTTTTCAAACTCTTTAAATGCAGGAAGGTTTCTATCTTTCTCTGAAATAACCGCTTTTGATAAATCAATCTGCCAATCAATCCCAAGCTCTTTATCATCAAATGCAATACCTGAATCTGCTTCTTCATTATAATAATTATCACACTTATACATGAAGTTAACATTAGGTGTTAAAGTCGCAAAACCGTGAGCAAATCCTCTAGGAACTAAAAGCTGTCTTCTATTATGTTCTGAAAGGATAAAACTCTCCCACTGTCCATACGTAGGACTTCCTTTTCTAAGATCCACAACAACATCTAGTACTTCACCAGTCACTACACGAATAAGTTTCGTCTGTACAACATCACCTCTTTGGAAATGTAAACCACGAACAACACCAGCTTCAACTGATAATGAATGATTGTCCTGAACAAAATTAAAATCTATACCAAGTTGTCTATACTTTTCTTCAGAATAACTCTCCATAAAGAAACCACGTTCATCTTCAAAAACATCTGGTTCTATTATTTTTACATCTTTTAATTTTGTATCAAAAACCTTCATTCAAAACTGCTCCTATCTCATGATTAGACAAATTCTTTTCATTCTTAATTATACTGTATTTAATACTTTTTTTCTAATAGAAATTGTAAACTCTTCAATTCAAAAACCAATCGAAATTAAACTCAATTGGTTTTTCTGTAAAATATGTAATTATTTTTCAGACTCAAGCTACTACTTAAGCATTGCCTTCATCTCTTTGATGTTGACAGTTTTCAGTAAGAATAACATACCTAAGTAACTAATTCCACCAACTGCAAGGTAAATTACAAGACCTACAATCCCATCAAATCCTAGTGTCATTTACACGACATTACAGCTCCAAACATTACAAGGGATGACAATATAATTTTTGCTAAATCTTTATTGAACAATAAGCGCTTATTAATAATATTACGGCAATAATACCATTGAATAATAAAAGCTAAAAGCTCAACTACTACAGCCGTTATACTCGCTCCAATATATCCAAGTAATGGAATAACTGCAATGTTAACAGCTACACTGACAAAGGCAGGAATCGTTGTCGACAACATAAATTCCTTGTTTTTATTTCTGACTACTAGTACTTGATATCCAAGGATATTCGTCCAACCTACAAACATAATATTGAACACAATAATATATAATACATACTTAACATCTTGGAAGCTTTGTCCTAAGAATAATTTAACGAATACTTCATTTATCGCAATAAGTCCAAAAATCATTGGGAAAATTATAAGGTTGTACAGAATAAATGAAAATTTCACCATATTCTGTGCTTCCTTATCTTTTCTTTCAAATAGAAGATTCGCTACTCTCGGTACCATAACAGTTCCTAATGAGCTAACTACTGTAAGAAGCATACTAATTAATTTTTGACCTTGTTCATAGATTCCAACATCTGAATATGATCCTAAGAGCCCAAGCAGAGTTCTGTCTAATACAGCATAAAGTGATATTGCTACTTGTGGTAAAAATAACAATACAATAGGATGTAAATTTTTCTTCATTATTTTTCATATTAAATGAAGGACGTTTTATAAATTTTTTTCGCTGGTATCCACATTGCAACTTGACCTAAGAAATCAAACATGACAATTATAAAAAAACATAAAGAAATAAATCTTCTTTACTTCTAATAAAAAGTAAAAATACTTAGTACACCAGTTACTTTGACAACGGTATTCCTCAACGTTATTTTTTTAAAATCCTCTTTTCCTGCGAACAACCATGAAATATCAAACATTTTCGTAAACAGAGCTATACCTAGTATTAATGGAATTATACCTCTCATTTGTGGAACGCTTAATATCGCTATTACATAAACAGAAATTGCTAATATACTTGCGATAAGTTGAATCACATATATATTCCAAAATGTACTACTCACATCATTTGCAGCAGCTATTTGCTTCGTACCATATATACCAATTCCTAACATCGCAAATAACGAGAAATAACTCACAATAGAACTATAAAATCCGTAGTTCCCTAAAGCTTCACTAGTGAAAATTCTCGTAACATACGGAACTGTTATTATCGGTAATATTATCGTTAATATTTGATACGAAAGATTATATAAATAATTTTTTTATTACTTTCATTATATTTCCTCATCACATATGAGAAACTCCTAAAAAAATAGGAGATTTCTAAATTTTTTTATTACTAGTATAAGTATACGGAATTTATCTCCATATTTCAACTATTTTTTTGTATTAATATTAGTTATCAATATTTTTTTGAAATTCTAACCTTTCATGTTATAATTAGTGGTGATAGATAACAAATTTTTAAACTATTTTTTTAAGGAGAACAAAATGATATACGCAGGAATATTAGCTGGTGGAACAGGAACTAGAATGGGAATAAGCAATATGCCAAAACAATTCTTGGAATTAGGTAAAAACCAATACTTATTCACACAATTGAGAAGTTCTTATTAGACCCTGAAATTGAAAAAATCGTAGTCGGTGTTCATGAAGATTGGGTATCTCATACTGAAGACTTAGTTGAACAATATGTTTCAGCATTTGCTGATAGAATAATTATTACACCTGGTGGTGTTGATAGAAATACTACTATTGAAAATATCATAAACAGAATTAATGAATATAAACCTTTAACTGACGAAGATATTATCGTAACTCACGATTCAGTTCGACCATTTATTACGCTTAGAATTATTAAAGATAACATACGTCTAGCTAAAGAAAGTGATGCAGTAGACACAGTAGTAGAAGCTGTAGATACGATTGTAGAAAGTACCAATGGAGAATACATTTCAAACATTCCAAACAGAGCTCACTACTACCAAGGTCAGACACCTCAAAGTTTCAAATGTTTAGATTTCTTAAATCTATATAACTCATTAGACGAAGAAGAAAAACAAATACTTACAGATGCATGTAAGATATTCGTTATAAAAGGGAAAAAAGTAGCACTAGCTAAGGGAGAATACTCAAACATCAAAATAACTACAGTAACTGACCTTAAGATAGCTAAGAGCATGCTAGAGGACGAGTAATATGATAAATCAAATATATCAATTAATTAAACCGAAGTTTATTAATGTAAAATATAACGAAGAGAACATAAATGATGGTGACAAAATCATCATCCGTCCAAACTACATGGCATTATGTCACGCAGACCAAAGATACTATCAAGGGAAAAGAGATCCTAAAGTACTAGCTAAAAAACTACCTATGGCACTTATTCACGAATGTGCAGGAATAGTAATCGCAGACCCAACAGGTACGTATAAAGTAGGACAAAAGGTAGTAATGATACCTAACCAACCACCAAGACAAAGTGACGAAGAATTCTATGAAAACTACATGCCAGGGACACACTTCTTATCAAGTGGTTTCGATGGTTTTATGAGAGAATTTGTAGCTTTACCTAAAGATAGAGTGGTAGCTTATGATCGAGTGGAAGACTCTGTTGCGGCTATTACAGAGTTCATAAGCGTAGGTATGCACGCAATGGATAGATTCTTAAATAACTCACATAGTAAAAAAGATAGAATAGCGATAATCGGTGATGGTAGTCTCGCTTATGTTATGGCGAATATAATAAACTACACTCTTCCAGAGTGTGAGATAATTGTAATAGGTCGCCACTGGGAGAAATTAGAACTGTTCAGTTTCGCAAAAGAAAGATACATTACAGATGATATTCCTGAGAACTTGACTTTCGATCATGGTGTAGAATGTTGTGGTGGAGATGGTAGTGGATATGCGATAAATGACATAATAAAATACATCAAACCACAAGGAAGCTTAGTATTAATGGGAGTTAGTGAATACAAGGTAAATATCAATACACGTGACATACTAGAAAAAGGACTAACACTAATAGGGTCATCACGTTCAGGTAGAGTCGACTTTGAGAAAGCTATTGAAATGCTTAGTAACAAGAAATTCGAAAGAAGATTCAAGAACATTATTGAACTTGAGAAACCTGTGAGAAATATTAAAGACATTCATAGAGTGTTCGCAACTGATTTGAATACAGCGTTTAAGACAGTTTTCAAATGGGAAATATAATAAAACTGCAATACTTATTTAAATTCAAGTATTGCAGTTTTTTTAACTATATTAAACTTTAAACTATTCTTCATAGAATCAAAATTAAAACTTGATATATTTTTGTGGTATAAAAAAATAATATCCAGATATTTAATTTTCCTAAAAAAAGCTTAGTTAATAGAATTGCTAAATACCAACTTAATACCACTCCTAAAATTATATGTATATATATATTAAAAATTCCCATTTTTTTAACAAGACTATTCTTATCATACTACTAATAGGTGAATGAAAAAAATTAGAATCCCTATACTAATTCCCCCGTATCTACTAAAAATACCTAAAAATGTTTTTGAGATATTTTTTTCTATTTTTTTGGAAAAAAATTATAAATGCTAAGATAACATTACCTATATATCCAATAATCCACCATCTAGGATAATTATAGTCCGTTATTATTTTACCATCTATATTAAATGAAATATACATTGTATAAATATATACGATATTAAATATAGTCCCCAGTAAAATTAGGGTTTCTAAATCTAATATCATTAAATTTAACTGCTTTCAATACAGAACCTAACATAAAAAAATCACTCCCCATGCTAGAACTTTTTTTACAAAAAAATATTTCTGACATATATACTAATGTAATTGTATATCCAAGTATACTAATCATAAAAAGATGATTTTTTTGTTCTTTATAAATATTGATAAGAATCCATATACTAAATATAGGGCCCATAATGTATACAAATACCATACAACTCCTAATGGTTCTTTATAAATATTTATCAAATTAAACAATGTAGTGGGAACACTCACTCTCCCCCGCTATTTTTCTGTAATACATAATGAATTATAGAATAAAAATATATACGGTAATCCTAATACTATCGTTTTCTTCTTCATATAGTAATAATACTCTTTAAAAATTTTCTACAGATTTGAAAAAAATATCCCGATAACGCAAAGAACACTGGAATATGGAAAAATATATATAAATGCAATAACTATGGATAACCATTTGGCATCACTTGTAAATTTTTCCAGAATCAAATAAACCAGTAAATACATGACCTATAACTACTAGAAATATTGCGAACCCTTTCCCAAAATCTATCCAGTTTATTCTATTTTTAGTCATTATTACCTAATTCCTCTCTTACTACATTAAGAGCTCTTTCGATTACTACGTGCATATCATAATATTTATAGTCTGCAAGACGTCCACAGAAGATAACATCTTTACCTTTTGCTTCTTCTAAATATTTGATACATTTCATTATTTTTAGCATCATTGATTGGATAGTATGGTTCATCTCCACGTTTCCAATCTACTGAGTATTCACGTGTAATAACTGTTTTTTCTTGAGTTCCTTTTTCGAAGTGTTTGTGCTCAATAATACGAGTGTAAGGAACTTCGCGTTCTGTGTAGTTCACTACAGCGTTACCTTGGTAGTTCTCTTCATCTAGTACTTCATGTTCAAAACGAAGACTTCTGTATTCTAATTCTCCGTGTTTATAATCGAAGTATTGATCGATCATTCCTGTAAATACAACTTTTTTCGCACTTGCTTCTAACTCTTCACGGTTCTCAAAGAAGTCTATATTTAGCTCTACTTCGATTCCTTTTAACATATTTTCAATAATAACATTATATCCACCGATTGGAATACCTTGGTATCTATCGTTGAAGTAGTTATTATCGAATGTGAAACGTACTGGAAGACGTTTAATAATAAATGGTGGTAATTCAGTTGCACTACGTCCCCATTGTTTTTCTGTATAACCCTTAATTAAGGTTTCATATACATCAGTACCAATAAGTTTAATCGCTTGTTCTTCTAGGTTTTTAGGTTCACTATCTTGCAGATGAGCTGTTTGTTCAGCGATTTTAGCTTTTACTTCTGCAGGAGTCTTAGTTCCCCATAATCCATAAAAAGTATTCATATTGAAAGGTAGATTGTATAATTTACCTTTGTAGTTTGCTACTGGTGAGTTGATATAGTTGTTGAACTCAGCAAACTGATTCACATAATCCCAAACTTCTTTGTTAGAAGTATGGAAGATATGAGCACCGTATTTATGAACGTTGATTCCTTCAACGTTCTCACAATAAATGTTCCCACCGATGTGGTCACGTTTATCTATTACCTTTACTTTTTTTCCTTGTTTTGTTGCTTCATGAGCAAAGATTGCACCTGACAATCCAGCTCCTACTATTAAATAATCGTACATGTGTTCCTCCTAATTTTGTTTTCCAAACTCAGCTAACATTCTGTTTAAAAGCTCTCTTACAAAAAATCAATTTTTTGTTTTCCAAAATACTAAGGTCGTTATTGTAAATAATAAAATATAAAAATTTTTTTATAAGTTTAATTTTTGTATACTATCTAGACATTGACTTAAGTAATCTCCAACATTATAAATCGGTAATATTAATGTTATTTTTTTCCACATTAATATTACTTTCTTTAATTTCGTTGTAAGCTGTTTGCATAATTGTTCTAAATTTTTTTACATAGTAAAAATTTTTTTCGGGATAGATTTTATAAGTTTTTTTAAATAATGATTATTAGGATATGCATTCTTAGAATATTTAGTTAACCATTGATTAAACTTTTCATCATATACATTTTGTATATTTTTTTATTTCTAAATATCTTTTGTGCTATGTTATGAAAAAAACAACCGTATTAATATAGTGTATTAGATTCGGTTTATCAGCATAGTATTCTTCTAATAATTCACAAATTTTTAAAAATATCTAATTGTTTCTCGATATTACTCCCCTTCATAGTACCATTGGGGTTAGGTCGGTAATAATATCCAATAACATTAATCTTTATTGCTCTTCTTATTTCTTTTAATACTGCAATCCCAGTATACAAATCCTCATAAATTAAGCCCTCAGGAAATAAGTTTGATTCAATTAATGATTTTTCTATATAGTTTAGCTACCGGTTGATGTGTAATTGCCCATGTGTCTATACATGCTTTTAACACTTCTTCTCCTTCTCCTTTAAAGGTAATACTTACATTCTCACAATTCTCATTATCAAATTTTTCTCTATTAGTCGTGAAATCAACTTCAATAATATCATGGTCATCCTTTTCATAAGCTAGCAATATTTCTAATAATCTTATATTTATAATATCGTCACTATCTACAAAACAAAGAAATTCTCCTCTAGACATCTTTATCCCTTTATTTCTTGCTACACTCTGTCCTGAATTATCCTGATTAACCAAAATAAATCGTTTATCGTTCAAATAACTTTCTGCAATCTCTTTTTGATTTATCTACAGAACCATCATTTATCATTATACACTCAAAATCTGTGTACGTTTGATTTTTGTATACTATCTAAACATTCTCTCAAGTATTTTTTTCCACATTGTATATTGGAACAATAACTGATACTTTAGGATTCGAACCCATTGTTATTCCCCTTCTATTTTTTTAAATTAATAATCTCTAATACTATTTCTTTCATTTTTTTGGATATTTATCTATATCAAATTTCCTTGAAAATAAGTGTCCTTGTTTTTTTACCATATTTAAGTTGTTCAACATCTTCATCAGAATCTGTCCAACTGTATGGGCTTCCATCCCACCAATTAATATAACGTAGATTGCCCTGAAATCTGTTGGTTGATCGTTTGTCGGTTTTTAGTGAATATACACTATTTAATAAATCATTTTTTTCTAATATTGTTGGAATAAATAATTCATCATTAACTTTTTGTTTGTTTAAAAAAACTTTTTCTATTAATTCTCGTTCTTTCACTAATACTTGAACTGCTTTTATGATTTAATGAGCACCAGTTTGAAGCATATTTTTAATTCTATAGAGAATTTTTTTAAAGAAATCTACTTTTAACTTCCTCTGAATACTAATCTCGAATTTTTCTGTAAATATTTAGTATCTTTTTTTAAGGATTTTATTATTAACACTTCTACTAGATAAGTGTGGGGCTAGGTATTTAAAAGATACTCTTTCATATATATTATTTTTTTCAAATAGCTCATCTGATACCATCGTTAAAAAAATTATAATCTTTTTCTCGTCAAAAATTATAGATATTTTTCCGCAGTATCTAGAGGTAAATCTACACCAGACAATAAATGATACATACTATAATCATTAATTTTTCAGAGCAGTCGTAAATAATTCTAACTCAGCTTCCACTAGGGAATAATCTCCCCAGTAGATAGGTATCTCTTTTTGTGAAATATAATGTAGATTTCTTCACAATGCGTTCCAATTGTCTTTTTGATCTTTCAATAACTCTAGATTTCTTATCAAATAAAAATATAAATATCATGTTTTTCATAATCTAATAAAAGATACTAAAAAAATTTTTAATTGTTCTATTTTTATTATGTGCAATAATTAAATATGCTTGTTTCACGAAATCACTCTTCCTTTTTACATAATCATTAATTTTTTTATATAACATTGTCTTACATATCTTATATTTATCGTCTAACTACCTCACTTAATGAGAATTGGTGTAAATCACTAAAAATACTCATAGACATTTTTTTGTTAATATCTCAATAAAGTTATAATCAAAGCAAACGAAGAAATTCAAAAAGTTCTTATTCCAAATCAATGGTCCTACGAAGCATAAGATTAATATAAAATACGATAAAAGATATCTATTTTTAGATTTAGGCGAGTATTCTGTACTACTAGCAATAAACAATAAGATCGAGATAGTTACTAATGGATAAACAAACCAAAGAAATCTATCTAATAATGTCAAAAATGGTGATACCGACAAGGTTAACAAACAAATATACATTACAAGAGTGTAGAAATTTTTTTCAATTTTTTTCATTATTTTTGAAATCTAAGAATTATATAATAATAAATAATGAAAATAACACTAACTAGCACTCCTATATAAACATATGCCAAATCTGACCATTTAAACAGTTCTATATAGTTCTCTGTAATCTGATATGAATCAAATTTTTTTCTACTAAAAAAATAAAAAGATAACCATTATTTATACTAAATACAGGTAATATCAAAGCTAATACTGGTAAAGTAAATAAAACAACTAACTTTTTTTATACATCTTATCATTCTTTAACAATGGAAATAGCATTCTTAATAAAAATAAATATAAGACTGCTTGAATGAATTAATATTGGTATTAAATAATAAAATAATGATTTATTTATTTTTAAACTCTTTCTCAATTTCTTTATAAAAATAACGCAATAGTAATAGAAACCGCTAAGGCATACCTCATTCCACTTGCTGTATATCGAACATTTACAAATGTTAAAATAGTTACAAACCCTATTAAAAAAATAACCATTTTTGAGATTTCACTCTTTTGGAAAATATCTAATATAATAGAACTATATAGATAGTAGACAGTGAAACATACGATAAAACTAATTAATGAATAGGTTCCTGTGTTACTAAAAATATATAAAAAGTAAGCCAAATAGTGGAAAATTATAATACCCATATTCTGTTGGTATATCTTTTGACATCAAATAAGAAAACCATTCAAAAAAACATTATCATACGATTGATATAAATATGCTGCTTTATAATGATACGCCGCATCATCTGTAGGAAACGGTATATATCTTAATGATATTAAAGAAATTCCTAAAACAAACAAGATAAGAAAAAAATCTTAGTGTATCTAGAACGATATGTCAACGGTATCATAAGAAGAGGTGTGGTGATTATTGGATATAGAAAAAAATAAGCCTATATAAACAGCTAAAAATTAAAAACATGTAATATCCTCCTTATCTTAAATTCAGTGAACAATTCCTCTTTATTTTTTTAAGTTTTTAAGTACATAGCTAATTTGATAAATACATTAACTTACCCAAAAATTCACTTAAAATTTATTTAACTTTTTATTTCTTTATTACTCTATTTCTTAAATACAAACCTCTTTATAATATTAAACAGATATGGAGATAATATAAATAGCATATACTTCATCTTAAAAAGTATAACTTATTCTTTTTATTTCTTAATATATTGCTACAATTTTTCTTTTTATAAGCTTTCTAATTTTTATACACATCACTGATACTAGTTTTTATATGCCGATCCTATAATTTTTAAAAAGAACCAATAACTTCCTTAGCATTAATTGCAGTTACTAACTTATCTACATTATTAAATTTTTTTCTCTAATAACCTGCCTATTATATGCTATTGCATCAAAAATCATACTGTTTAGATGTAAATTTTTGAATTCACAATACTTCCTTGACGCTTGTAATAGTTGTATATTTGTAATGGTGTATGAACTATTTTTATTCGCTTTCCCAACATGCTCACTAATTATATATAGATCTTCGTATATTCTCCCTTTCGGAAAAGGAATTTCTAAAATACTTTTTCTATATAACTTTCCACAAGCTGATACAGTTGCTACTTTATCATAAAACGCTTCTTCAAGAAAAAAACATCACGATCCATAATAACCACGTTCTTAAAAATTTTTCTTCAGTCAAATAATGGTTAGAATAAACATTATATAATTCTGTTGCCTTAACTCGAGTAGAAACAATATCACAATCATACATTTCTTGAATACCCGCTAATAACTCTAGAGAATATACTTCTAAATAATCATCTGGATCCCAAAAATGTTATAAATTCTCCTTTAGCTTGTTGAACACCAAAAATTTCTCGCATCAGATAATCCACCATTCTCTTTATGAAACACTCTTACATTAGAATATTTCTCAGAATACTCATCACATAATTTTCCTGAATCATCTGTAGAACCATCATTTACAAGAATTATTTCAAAAATTTTTTTATAAGTTTGTTTTTCTAAACTTTCAATTGCGTAATGAAGATAATCCTCTACATTGTAAACAGGAATAATAATACTAATAAGCATCTATCTCACTCCATTCTTTTTTTGTTTCTTCTTAGCTAGTGAGCTAACAAAACAATCAAAAAAATTCTTTTTCATTCTATAATTCAAACTAATTAAAGATGTCACTTTCTTTTTCTTTATCGTATTTCCATCTAAAAGCCACATTTATTAGCGTAGTCAAATAATTCATACATTTCTTCTAATTTATCATTCATTATTGCTAATTGACATTGTTTATTTATTAAATAAATTAATGCTTCTCTAACAATATTTTTCTTGGATCTTATCAACATGTATTTCTTTATATAATTCTAATATTCTTTTAGTTACTCTGTAGTGGTGATCCGATTTTTTTGTTTCATAATATTAATATGCATACTTTGATCTGGTCTACCTAAAAAAATATTGATAAATATCTAAATCATAATATACATAATTTTTTTCACGAATTTTTATAGGCAACAATGTGTATTCCGTATCTACATAAAAAGTCTTTTTCACTCAATCTTATATCATTATTTTTTTAAAATAGATGTCTTATACGTTAGCGCATGCATAGGAATTCTTCTATCTGGTAATCCCTCTACGATAACATCTGGAGTAATTTTTTTCTACAAAACCAATAATCTTTTTTTACTATTATTATACACGTGTTGTTCTGTATAATTTGAAATTACCATATCTACATCTATTGTTTTTTTAACTTTTCTAACAACGTTTCAAAACTACTGATATTTATCCAATCATCACCATCAATAACTTTAAAATATTTCCCTTTAGCTTCAGTTATTCCTACATTTATAGTTGAACCATGTCCACCGTTTTTCCTTAGAGATTATTCTTAAATCTAAATTAGAGTCTATAATTAAATTTTTCGACTACTTGAACAGAATTATCTATACTACCATCATTAACAACAATCACTTCAAAAATCTTTATAATATTTCTCATTAACTTCTAAAAATGAATTTATACATTTTTCTATATATTCAGAAATATTATATGTCGAGTACAACTATTGTAAGCAATTTATCTTGCATGTTCTCCTCCTGTCATTTCTTCAATCAAGTTAACCCATTGTTGAAGAATTCTTTCTTTACTGAATTTCTCTGTATCAATCAGAGAATTTTCAGAGAATCTTCCTCTTAACTCTTTATCTTCAATAAGTTTACAAATTTTATTACTCATTTCATTAATATCAAAGTTATCAATTAAATATCCATTTTCGCCATCTAGAACTATTTCTGACGGTCCCGTTGGACAATTAAAACTAATAATTGGTAATCCATACTGTTTTGCTTCTAATAGTACTAAAGGTAATCCTTCATAGCGAGAAGTCATTACATATATTCCATGATTAGGATATATGTTCTCTGTTCCTTTAACATTCCCCTTAAAATTCACCTGTGTTATTACTCCACCTTCTTTTAACTCAGATATTAACTTTTCTTTAATATGATCATCACCAGATCCATATATATTCCATTTCCAATCAGGATATTTTGATAATACATTGATTGCTACTTTTTGATAAATAGTCATATCCCTTTTTGAAAATGAAAGCGACCTACTGTTAAAATTTTTGGATTCTATCGAATATGTTTCATTATTTCTATATACATCTTCTAGCCAATTATAAATATAGCTGACTCTATCTTTTTGATATTTTATATCTTCTAATATAATTTAACTTGTCTTTTTTTCCGTTAAAGTTATTATTTTACTTGCGCTATATGCACCTATATATCTTTGTATTTTCTGTACCCGAGTTCTGTTATCCGATATAGAATTTGTATGATCACAAGAAACAAACTTTGTTTCCAATCCAAGTGTTCCTGCTACTCCTACAGCATTCATTGTAATCCCAATTCCAAATAAAATACTTATATTATTCTCAACAACGTATGATCTCAGTAATTTTACAGCCTTAAAAAAGTCTTTCGTCATGGATAACTTCTCTTTGGATAAAACCTGATAATGTACATCTTCACCTAATTCAAAGAAAACTTCCCTAGTAGCAAAAATTGAAAGTAAGTGGATTTCATACTTCTCTGACAGCTCGTTTGCTAGATTAACCGCAACCTTTAATCCCCCATCAGCTTCATTTACAACCCATTTTACAAAACATATCTTTTTCTTCATTTTCTCATCCTATAACTTTCTATCTATTAATTTAGAATAAAAATTATTCTTATTTGATTTAATTTTTTTAGATAACTTATACGTTGTTTTGAATACTTTCGTAGCTTCTGTAATATTATCCCACACTTTTTGATTAAATTCATCTCCTAAATGTCTTTCTAACCAAAATAAATTAGGATTAGATTCTCCCAATTCCAGCATCTGATTTCTTATTATTTCACTATATTCAAATCCTAAATCAAAAAAATATAATCAATTAGTAAGTAATCAATTTGCAAATCAAATTTCTTATAATATTCAAAAAAAGAAATCTCTTGTAAAAGTAAATAATTCACTGTTCCCCGATAGTACAAATGTTTTTCCATCTATGTTTAGAAACATTAGGAGAATAATCCTCCATATCTCCTGTTTTAATTGTATAGAATCTCTTCATAAATTTAGATGAATCAAAATCTTTTGTTTAAAAAGTACTGTCGAATCTAGCCAGACACCTCCATACTTTGCCAATAATGAAACTCTTAACAAATCTGCAAGCGCAGTGTGTGTTAGTAATCCCTTATTTATTTTATCAGTAATATACGGAGGAAAATCGACATATTCAAACATCGATTTTTCATCTAATAATATAAATTCGAATCCTTCTTGTTTGGCATATTCCTTCGAATTATCTAATATAGCTTTCACTAACTCAGGGGCTGAATCATATCCTTGCAGCCATAGACTCCATATTATTTTGCTATTTGTTTTATTATGAGACTTGAATTCATAATTTTGTAAAAACGAACTGAATTCTGAAATTAAAAAGTTCTTTGTTACTCTATGTCTTTTTTCGCAAATTTTTCTTGCATTCTTCTCTCCGATAAGACGTGGAATTTGACCAAGGAACTTTCCAGCTAGTTGCCAATTCAACACATTACTTGGAAAATAATTCTTTTTACTTTTTATGTCTTTATAATAGTTTAATGTTTTTCTTATTTTATTCATTACTATTATTCTCCTAAGCTCAAAATCTCATACTGGTGTGGAACTCTCTGTTCTTTTGGTGGGAGATCCATGTAGTTTTCTCCGTATATTGCAGATAAATATTCATTAGATTTTTCTGGAACACTTAACTCAACTGTTTCAAATTGTAATTTTCTGGCATTTCCAAAGTATTCACTTGGAACTAATTCTCGAAGCTTATATGCCCCTGTATAATTTCCTGCATATCCCTCTGTCACACTATATTTCTTTATAGTAGCTAGATACTTTTGTTGCGCCTTTTCAAAAGACAGTAAATTTTCAATTTTTACAATCCCTGCAATTTTAATTATTACCGTTTCATACCAAGGTCTATTCATTTTATTTTGATTCACTATTGAATTGAATTGAGATAACTGTACCATCATTCTTCTAAATAGGTACTGTTTCTCATGCAATTTTCTCTTCACACCCTTTTCTGGTAGACCATCAATCGGAAATATATCTATCCACAAACTCTCCTCTTGCTCTATATTACTATAATTCATAATAATCTTTGTTGAAGTATCTCGAATTACTGAAAAAAAGCTTTTTTTATAACCAGGAGTATCTTCACTTAAAAAAATAGATATCTATCATTAAATTTTTTTCACTAGCTATTTTTTTAAATTTCTCATAATCTTCTCTGGGCATACCTATGTCTATATCATCGTCCCAAGGAATAAATCCACCATGCCTAACAGCACCTAATAATGTTCCACCTAGTGCATAATACGTCAAGTTATTTTTCTTCACATGTTTCGATAAAAATTTTTAAGTATTTCTAAAAATTTTATTTTTGAATTATTTTTTTATCTCAGACATATTTCCTCCTTTAGAAACTTTCTTTATATTTCTTTTTGAAAAAAACTTCGCTTTTAAGAATGCTCCACCTTTTTTTAACCAATTCACTTCAAAAGCATCAAAAAAATGGTACTTCTTTCACTTGATAATTCTTATATTCTAACCAAACATTAAATAAAAAGCTCACTTACTCTTCCGAATAATCTTGCTTTCAAAAGCTGTAAGATTAGCTACATCTACTCTATTTTTGTAGTTCAAATAAAATTGGGAATAGCCACGAACAATATTCATCAAGTAATTCTTTTTTTCATAATAAACATATTAAACATATGTCCACTAGTTTGTTTCATAACTTTATCAAAAGCCTTAATATACTCTGGTGTCATCTCTGAAATAATATCTCTTGTTTTATCAAGATGCCTACCATCAAGTGTATTTGCATAATGATCATAAAGTGTTTCAATATAATATTTTTCTTAATTTTTGGAACTAGTATGTCTGCTTTTTTTCAAGTACTCTTCTGTTCTTTTCTTATCTAAAAATTACTTCATTTATATCCATACCATCTTTATATTTCACTTTTTTTAGTACTAAAAAAATCTACGATAGTGATCTAATCCAATATACTCTGCATCTAAATTTTTTTCCATGCCCAATATACACCTGTTAATTCACAAAAGTAGGGATTTAAACACGATATATTTTCACCGATATTATCTTTTTGATAGCCAAGTTCTCCTTTACCTTCAGCTCCTACATGAATAGGTAAATATATTTCGTCTTTAGGAGGAGTAAACTCTTTATGCGTTGCTATTAATATTCTAATTTTTTTGTTGTCAAATTTAATCCTCTCACTTCCATTTTATCAATTTTTATGTTAATATATCCATATTCACTTATATTAGTCTGTGTTTTAGTTTGGCGACGAAACACAGTCTTTTTTTATTTAACAACTTATAGACGTTAATACGCAGCATCCCTTGTTATTATTCTTTTCAATTCCAAGAAAAATATTTTTACATCTAATTTCAACGAACAATTATCCACATAATACAATTCTACATCACATCTTTCTGGATAACCTACTTCACTTCTTCCACTAACTTGCCACCACCCTGTTGCTCCAGGTTTAACAGATAAAAATTTTGTTGCTCTTTCTCCATATTGAAGCAACTCTTCTGCTATAACAGGCCTAGGTCCTATAAAGCTCATGTCTCCTTTTAGGATATTAATAAATTGTGGAATTTCATCAATACTATGTTTTCTTATAAATCTACCTAATCTAGTCATCCTTGGATCTTCTTCTGGTAAAAGTTTATAACTATTTTTCTATATATTTCTGATAAAGTTTCGGATCTCTTTTCAAAATTTCTTGAGCATTTTTCTACCATTGATCATATTTATAAATTTTAAATCTTTTTACCATTCAAACCTATTCTTTCCTGAGAAAAAAATATTTTTCCCTTTATTTTTTTCCAAAACTGTAAAAGATAGCTAGGATGATAGTAACTATTACTAACACTATCATCCCTACTAATGCTATAGATATATCAAATAATCTCTTGAAAAATAAATACCTGGCTTTATTCCTTACTCCCTCGAACTGTCTATTAACTAAGTTCTTTTCCATTATATTTATTTTCCCTCCTTACTACTTTTTATCCCCTTTTATTCCATAGCTACCATAGTGACCGTAGTAACCACCGTACCCTAGTTCATTTGAGTTAACTTTGTTTAAGATTACACCTAGGAATTCTGCTCCACCTTTTTCTAGTTGTTCTTTTGCTTTTTCTATACTTTTCTTCTTAACGCGATTCGCTTCAACTAAAAGCACTACTCCATCAGTCTTAGGAGCCACGATAGCTGCATCGATTACCTGTCCGATAGGTGGTGTATCAATAATTACATAATCATAATACTCTCTAAAGACTTCGATCATAATGTTGAAGTTTTTGTTTTGTAATAATCCTGTTGGATTTGGTGGTACTTGACCTGCCGGAATAACATTAAGATGTTCCACGTCAGTTTCATAAATAACGTCCTCAATTGGAGATACCCCAGAAAGATAATTAGTTAATCCACTAATTTTGTGTTTGAATTTGAAACGTCCTGCCATAACAGATTTACGTGTGTCAGCATCTACCAAAATAGTTTTAAGACCTAATTTTGCTAATGAAATAGCCAGGTTCGTTGATACTGTACTCTTTCCTTCGTTTTCTGAAGTCGATGTTATTGCAATTACTTTTTTATCTTTTCCTAAAAATTGGATATTAGTTCGTAAGGCGTTGTAATATTCATCATTTTTAGGATCTACTATCTTTTGGTTTGTTAGTAAATTAATTTGTGCCATGTTTTCTTATCCTATCTCTTTCCTGTTTTTGTATCTGGAACTACACCTAAAAGCACAAGCCCCATTGTTTCTTCAATATCTTCTGCTCTCTTAACTCTATCATCTAATAATTCAAATAATACTACTCCCGCTACAGCTAAAATGAATCCTAATGCTGTTGCTAGTACTCCATTTTTAGGAATATTTGGAGAACTTGGAGAAGTAGCTGCTTTTGCTTCTTCTAGTGTTGTTACATCATCAATTTTCGTTACTTCTTTAATTTGATCTGCTGATACCTCTTTTACAGTATTCGCTAAGTCACTCGCTACTTGTGGGTCTTTATCTCGAACAGTAATTGAGATAATACGTGTGTCTTTGGGTGCTTCTACGCTAACTTTTCCTGCTAATTGTTTTGCTGTAAGTCCTAGACCACTTTTCTCTGCAACATTCTCCATAACTTTGTTAGAAAGAATAATTTCTTTATAGTCTTTTACTAATAGCGATCCTAATTGAACGTCTTGTGTTGTGATTGCTTTATCATCTTTCTTTTGGTTAACTACGTATACTTTTGTAGTAGATGTATACTGTGGTGTCACTAAGAAAATACTATAAGCAAGTGATGCTGCAGTGAATAATAATGTTACTAATACTATTAATATTTTCTTCTCCCAAATTCTTCTTAACAATAGCATAATATCTAACTGTATTAAATCTTTTTTTCTTGATTATCCATTATAATTATTTATCCTCTCTTTATATTATTTTATTCATTAATAGTTTTTCTTGATTTTTTTCGAATAGTTCATATGCAATTGTTGGTCCGTATTTTTTCTCAATAATATCATATGCTTCCTTCATAAATGTTCTACGAGAATCCATATTATGCATATCACTTGCGATGAAGTGAACTAGCTCTTCATCTAAGTATTTCTTAGCACGTTTTTTGTAGTGTTTATGTTTATCACCGATAAGTTTCGGTTTAAGAACACTTGCCGCATTTACTTGGATATATGCACCCATATTAATCAACTCTTGCACACCTTTTTCATCTACATCGTTGTATCTTTCAACGTGTGCTACTACTGGCGTTAACCCTAGTAATATAACTTTATTTATCGCTCTGTGAATTTCTTTATAACGCATTTCATAAGGGAACTCGACTAATACGTAATCCGTGTCAGCTAATCTCGGGTAAACCCCACTTTCGATCTTTTCAATTTCTCCTTCTTTGTAGTAGACTTCACTTCCTAAGTAAACTGTTAAATCATCTGCTACCTCAGTTGCGATTTCTTCTACTCTCTTGAAATTTTCTTTAATTATTTCTATGTCTGTTTCGAACATCCCGCGTCTTCTGTGAGGCGTTGCAATAATAGTTCTAACACCTTGTCTGTAACTTTCTTCTAGTAAATCACGAGTATCTTTTTCAGTTTGCTCCGTCATCTACTCCGAAGACTACATGGGAATGTATGTCTATCATTCTAATTCCGTCTTTCATCTATTTTCCTTCCAATACATCTTTAATATTCGCTGTAACTTCTGCTAAACTCTTATCATCAATTTGCATCATGTATAATTGTGCTTCTGGCATTGCGTATGATGGTAAGCCCATACTTCCAGTACCTGTCAACGCTTGAGAAGTTACGTTGTAATCTTTACCTGCGCTTAGTTGCTCATTCGCAAGTCCCATAGCTGTTTCTATAGGCATATTCGTCTGAATCGATGCGCTTAGTTCTTTAATTATACTTTGATAATTCGCTAATCCTTCTTTCGAAGTTAATTTTTTAATTATCGCTGCAATAACCTTTTCTTGGTTTTTACCACGATCGTGGTCTCCGCTTGCTAATCCATATCTTTCACGAACAAATATAAGCGCTGTTTTAGAATCCATATGCAATAGACCTGGTTGGAAAGATTTTTCTCCACCATGTGATATAAATGCTTGATCATTATACACATCTACCCCACCAACAGTATCAATAAGTTTTAGGAATGATGTAAAGTTAAGTCTTGCATAGTAATCGATTTTTATACCATAGATGTTCTCTAATGTATGAATTGATGATTCAACACCGTATAAACCTGCATGTGTAAGTTTATCATATTGATTATTACCGCCGTCAGCAATTTTCACATATGAGTCACGTGGTGTTGTAGTTAGTAAGATTTTTCCAGTTTTCTTATTAACTGTCATAATAATGTTAACATCTGAACGACTGACACTCGATACTGGTCCGTATGTATCTATACCACTTATGTAGACGTTGAATGTATCTCCAACATTTTGTTTTGCTTTCGCATTTACAGTTTTTGTAATTTTATACGAATATATTACTTTAGTTTTATCGTTAAAATCTGGGTGTTGGCTTGTGATTAAGTCTTCAAATGAACTGTTTAGCACCATTGCTCTGGCAGTTCCCGCTGTTAATTGTTCATAAGCTGCAAAATAGTTTTTAGATTCTGTAAGATTTAAACTTTGTTTTTCTTTATCACGAATCTCTTTCATCAATTTATTAATGTTTTCTCCATCTGAAGAAACTGGTGCTGATACTGTAGCATCTTTTAAGTCAGCTAACTTTTCAGCTTTGTCATTTTTTAAGACTACAACGTTCATCGTGTATTCACTTACCGTTGCATTGTTATTTAAGTTGTCGAATAGCCCAATTGCTGTTCTAAACTGCATGTAAGAGAACACTAATGCAATATTCATAATTATTAACATAATTACATTAAATATTTTCGCTTTTTTCTTGATAATTAGGAATATCGACAGTACTATCGCTGCGATTATTACTCCGATTATTGCATAATTGACTCCTCTAAAGTTTAGGAAGTCATATTTTAACATTGTCCAACTTACTAGTCCTCCAAGTATAATCAGCAAAGCAGCCAATACTCCATTAACTATGTCAAAAGCTCCTATACCGGATTCAGATCTAGCATTACGACTATTTGAATTTCTTCTCATTATTTTCTTATCCTCTTTAATTTATAAAATTTTCTAAGACAGCTCAGATTTAATCGTTCCTCACTGTTTATTAATTCTCCATCTATCTGAAAATATTTCTGATTTGTCGTTACCGTCAATAAGTTCGTAGTTAAATGCTTAACTCTCTTTAGTTTATTGTGTTTTTTAAGAAGTAAACAAAGGTAATTATAGATAAATGTTATTATATTCATGTTTTCCATGACCATAATATGAAGTTTACCATCTTGACCTGTGGCAGTATGTGAAAACTTTATCCCACCACCTTCATAAGGTTGAATCATAACATTTAGTAAATATAGGCTATCAGTATCTATTTCACCAGTATCCCATGATATTTTTGCCTTATATTTTTTTCAGCATGAAAATACCTATTACTCCTTGAAGAAGATAGATATACTTTCCTACATATTTTTTTAACTTTGAGCCATTCGCTCTTTTAATTATGTCAGCATTAAAACCGATATCAAACCCCGAACAGAATTTTCTACCGTTAACAACACCTACATCATATTCTATATATTTGTTTGAATCTAATAATTTACTTATTTCAACAGTTTTATCAAACTTTATAGATCTTGCAAGATCATTACCAGAGCCGTATGCAAGATAAATGAATTCTTTACCGTGATAGTTATTTATCACTTCGTTAATAGTACCATCACCACCGATGACAATTAATTCATCATCGCGGATTTCATTCATCAAGTCACTTGCATTCTTATTTTTAGAGGTTTTCAGCACCTTGTACTCCTGCTTTTTCCTCTTTAAATCATGCTCTATTTTTTCGAGTTCAACAAGACTATTCTTACTCCTAGAATTTACAATTATTTCAATCATATTACGAACCTATTCAAAAATACTTCATCCTAACAATTATACTACAAAAAAACAAGCATTTATCAAAGATTTACCTATTTTTAAAACGCTTAAAACAATAGATTATTTTTACTTATTTAAAAACAAATTCTATCATCACAATTTCCGAAAAAAATTCTTCCAGAAAAAAATAATTTTTTTATTTTTAGATAATTTATAAATTTAATTCTTATTATTTTTAGTAGATATTTCAATTTGAAATTTTTTTATCCTTAGATTTTTTTGAAGGTTTTTTTATACTAGATTTTTATTAGATTACAACCTTTAAATCGCTCTATATCATTAACTATTTGAGAATTTAGCGACTCATTTTACACTATTTACATAAAAAAACTATCCTATTGACGTTCTGACGAAAAAATTTGTTTTCGACAATTTTTAAATCAATAGAATAGTTTATTATTTTTTTAACAAATATAAGTAGCCTACTCTTAAAGGTACTCTAGTCTGTCAATCTCTGGTTTTTTCAGATGTTTGCGTGAAATCAGTGTTAATTGGATTTTTAGGCGCTTTTCTTACGAATAGCATAACCGCTACAACAAAGTATAATAAGTAAACAGGAAGTAGTATCCCAACTGTCATTACTCCAATTACTATCGCTGAAAGTAGGAATAAAATTCCTGAAACAATTCTTGCTTTCATAGTAAATGATGCTATTAACGCTAATACTAAAGCTACAATCGCAACTATTGTATAAATTTTTACTAATAATACAAGTAACGATACGATATCTAACCCTGAGCTTTTTAGTAATGATTCTACTCCTGGATCTTGTAGTAAATTATAAAGTATAGGTTCGAATTCTTTTTGTTTAAAAGCAGTCGCTAACTGACTAGAAAATGCTCCAAGAGATAATAGAACTGTAATAAGTATCATAATAACATTCGCGATCCACGCTAAGATTTTTTCAACTTTTCTGCTAAATGGTTTCATAAAGTGCTCCTTTAAATATATATTGATTAAATTATATCACAAAATGCTTTAAATTAGTAATATTTAGCCTTTTCTTGTAAATAACAAGATCGCAACAATAAAATACAACAAATAGACAGGAAACGCAACTTCTGTCGCCATTCCAGCAAGCATAATAGCCAAGAATAAAAATAGTACCCCTGAAAAGATTCTATATTTCATCGTAAAAGTCGCTAATAATGCTATAAGTGATGTCAGTAAGACTGAAAATTTAATAAATTTTATAAGAAATTCAACCATTTTATCAATATCTATTCCTGTATAAAGAAAAAAAGTTTCTCCGGATTTAGATAACGTTAAACTAATAAATTCAGGAGTTAAAAATATTGCTTCCAGCTGTCTTCCAAAAAAATCCCGTATACATTAAGACTACCACTGAAATCATCATAATATTGGCGATCCACGCTAGTGTTTTTTTCTATTTTCCTACTTCTTGCTTTCATAAACTTCTCCTTTACTCACGATTAATAAATAAATTATATCATAAATAATTATAGTTTATATAGACTTTTTCAGATATTCTAATTCTTTTCAAAATTTATTCTAGAACCATTAACATGGCCTTTTTCAATATCTCAGATTTGACAAAAAACCTAAGTAGCAAAATACTACTTAGGTTTCTAATTAATTTTTTCGTTTACCCCGGAATTGGCTATGACTTGATTTGGCTGCAATTTAATTCGACTGTAAATCCATTTGACTATAAGTCTATTTGACTGCCAACCAATCTGTCTATAAAATGATTCGGCTGCAACTCTAATTGAGTTACAAACCTATTCGGCTGTGAGTCTTATTAAATGCAAACCCATTCGAATACGAACAAGTTTATCTCTATCTAATTTGACTACAAACCTAAATTTTTAAAACCTTTAAATACTATCTTCCACGACGTTTTGCTTGTGGAGCAGCTTTTCTTACAGGTTTATGATTTTGTTGAACAACAGGTCTGTGTGCTGCTGGTTTTTGAGCTACTGCTGTTGGTCTTTGAGCAGTTGGTCTTTGAACAGCTGGTTTTTGAGCTACTGCTGTTGGTCTTTGAGCAGTTGGTCTTTGAACAGCTGGTTTTTGAGCTACTGGTCTGTGTGCTACAGATGTAGGTCTTTGAGCTGGTTTGTGTGTAGTTACTACTGTAGGTTTGTAATTTGTCACTACTGTGTGGTTTGTAGTAGAAGAGTGACTTACAGACCCTGAAGCAACTAATTGTTTGTGAACTTGAGTTGTAGCTACTACGTGAGCTTGTGTTTGAGTAGTTACATAAGTATATGTTTGAGTATACGGTTTGCTAATTTGACTAGCTGGTTTTTTAGTGAAGTACACTTGGTATACTAATTCTTGATCATAGATTTTATTAGCTGCGATTTGATTTTTACTTTCATTAGAAAAATCACGTTTTGAAATATTGTATTCATTAGCTAAGTTTTGAGGTAGAGAAATTGTCGCAAATACGTTCTCATCTCCTGATAATTTTGCACTTTCTGCTAATTTTTTTGTTAGTTCCTTCTTCAAGGTAATCAACTCTTACGTTGATTTTTTTGTTTGCAGCTTCTACTTTTGCATCATTTACATTAGCAAATGAGAAAACTAGTAATGCTGGTAATACTGCTTTTAAAAGTTTTTTAAACATAGTTTCTCCTTAATTTGTTTTTTTTGGAATTGATATCTAATATAAATACGTATCTTTACCGGAATTAATAATATCATAAATGGAAATTTACGTCAATCATTTTTTTAAATAAATTTTTATTTTTTTACAAACTTTTTATATTTCTATAGACCAAGTCTTCTATTACATTACAACCCAACTTAAAAATATACTTAAAATATAGTTAAAAATAGCGTTAGCTATCTACATAAAGAATCGAACTTTCTAACGTGTTGTTGTAAATATTTCATATAAAAGATATTTAAAATAAAATAATATCTACATATTTAATTATTTTTATGCGAAATCACGCTTCACCTTTTATTTAAAAACAACTACAACAACCTTACTATATTAAAAAATCGAGGTTGAGATTTCTCTCATACCTCGATTTTTCAGTTATCATAAAGCGTCTTAGGAGTTTATCCTATTTATCTTCTTTTTGACGTCTTCTAACTGCTAGTGCGATTCCTGCGATTAATGCTCCGAATCCTGCTGCAGCTGAGTTAGATGTTTCGCTACCTGTGTTAGCTAAACGTCTAACTGGTGCTTTAACTTTTGGTGTAACTTTTCTGAAGATGTGACGTACATTTCCATTTTCATCAACATATGTTTTAACTAATTCATATCCTGGGATTTCACCTGGATCTTTAGTTCCTTTTTCTGTTGGTTTAATTTCTTTTCCGTTTTCATCTACCCATACAGTAGTTTTTTCTACCACTGGTGTTGGTGGCGTTACTTTTTCGTAAACGTGTTCTATATCTCCATTTGGTAGTTTCTTAGTTTCTACGAATCTATATCCTGGGATATCTTTCTTAGGTTGTTCTCCTTCTTCCGTTGGAGTATTCGGAATTACATTTCCATCTTTATCTTTGAAGAATGTTTTAACTTTTTCATAGACATGCTCAACATCTCCGTTTGGAAGTTTCTTAGTCTCTACGAATCTATATCCTGGGATATCTTTCTTAGGTTGTTCTCCTTCTTCCGTTGGAGTATTTGGAATTACATTTCCATCTTTATCTTTGAAGAATGTTTTAACTTTTTCATAGACATGCTCAACATCTCCATTTGGAAGTTTCTTAGTTTCCACGAATCTATATCCTGGGATTGAGTCTTTCTTCGGTGTTTCTCCTTCTTCTGTTGGATATCCTGGAATTTCTTTTCCTTCCTTATCCTTGAATGAAGTTTTAACTTTTTCGTAGACGTGCTCAATATCTCCGTTTGGAAGTTTCTTAGTTTCTACGATTTTATATCCTGGAATATCTTTCTTAGGTTTTTCTCCTTCTTCTGTTGATTCCACAGGTTTATTATTTTTATCAACAGTAATTAGGTTTCCTTCTTTATCTTTGAAGAATGTTTTAACTTTTTCGTAGACGTGTTCTATATCTCCATTTGGTAGTTTCTTAGTTTCTACGATTCTGTATCCTGGAATATCTTTCTTCGGTTGGTCACCTTTTTCTACTGGATATCCTGGAATTTCGTTTCCTTCTTTATCTTTGTGGAATGTGTTAACTTTTTCATAGACATGCTCTGTATCTCCGTTTGGAAGTTTCTTAGTTTCTACGAATCTATATCCTGGGATTGAGTCTTTCTTAGGTTTTTCACCTTTTTCAGTTGGAACTTTTGGAATTTCATTTCCATCTTTGTCTTTATGGAATGTTCTTACTTGCTCATAGATGTGACGAGTGTTTCCATGCTCATCAGTGATTGTTTCTTTATATCTGTATCCTGGAATATCTACCTTAGGTTGTTCTCCATCTTTACTTGGGTATCCTGGGATTTCTTTTCCATTTTCATCTACAAAGTCTGTACCTGGACGAACTGTTGGAGTGTAAGTCGCAGAGATTGTTTTTCCTGCTTTATCTTTTCTTACAACAGTTACACCTTCTCCTGTTCCTACATAATCTTTTTCTGGAGTGAATGTTACTTTACCATCTTTATCGATAGTATAAGTTCCTTCTCCGTCAACAACCATCTTAGTTGATCCATCAGCAAATGTTGGTGGTACATTTAAATCAACATCTCCTGTGAATTCTGGAGTTTCAGATTGAGGAGTATTCTTAGGTCCTTCTGAAGTTTTGTCTACAGTCGCTGTTACTGGTGTTACTGTTGGAGTGTATTTAGCCGTTACTTCTGTTCCGTTCTTATCTACACGCTGTACAGTTACTCCTGTAGCTGTTCCTAGGAATTCTGGTTCTGGTTTAAATGTTACTTCTCCTGTCTTAGGATCAATTGTGTATGTTCCTTCTCCTTCAACTGTTACTGAATCAACTGGATCTCCTGTCTTAGGATCAACTAGTTTAGCTGGAACATCCTTATCAATTTCAACAGTTTCTTCTTTACCATTGATTTTCGCTGAACCACCTTCGAACTCTGGAGTTCCTGTTTGTGGTTGACCTTTTGGTCCTACTGATGTCTTATCTTCTCCTGTTGGCGTTACTGGTACTACTGTTGGAGTATACTTAGCTGTTACTGGCGTTCCATTCTTATCTACACGTTGAACTTCTACACCTTCTCCTGTTCCAGTAAATTGTGGTTCTGGTTGGAATTTAACTTTTCCATCTTCGATTGTGTATGTTCCTTCTCCAGGAATCACTACTGGCTCATCAGTTGGCTCTCCTGTTTCTGGATTAATCAGTTTAGGAGCTTTTGTTTCATCAATCTCAACAGTTTTTTCTTCATTATTTACAGTTACTGTTCCACCTTTGAATTCTGGTAATCCTGTTTGTGGTTTACCTTGAATATCTTTAGATTTAGCTGGTGTTGCTGTTGGTGTTACACCTTTAACTTTAGGTGTATAGTTCGCTTGAACTGTTGTTCCGTTCGTATCTTGACGTTGAACAGTTACTCCTGTTGCTTGACCTGTAAATTGAGGTTCTGGTGTGAACGTTACATTACCATCTTCATCGATAGTATAAGTTCCTTCTCCATCTACTACAACTTCATCAGTTTGTTTTCCTGTTTTTGGATCGATTAATTTCGCAGGTACTGTTTCATCAATCGGAACTTCTTTGTCTCCACCTTTAAATACTGGTTTTCCAGTTTGAGTTGCACCTTGTACATCTTCTGACGTTACGTCTTCTCCTGTTGGTTTAACTGGAGTTACCGTTGGAGTGTATTTAGCTTTTACTGGTGTTCCGTTTGTATCTTCACGTTGAACTTCTACACCTGTAGCTATTCCTGTAAATTGTGGTTCTGGTTGGAATTTCACTTTACCATCTTCGATTGTGTATGTTCCTTCTCCATCTACTACAACTTTATCAGTTGGTTGTCCTGTTGTTGGATCAATTAGTTTTGGAGCTTTTGTTTCATCAATCGGAACAATTTTCTCTTCACCGTTAATCGTTACTTTTTCCACCTTTGAATTCTGGTAATCCTGTTTGCGCTTTACCTTGAACATCTGTTGTTTCAGCTGGTGTTGCTGTTGGTTTAACAGGTTTAATGTTAGGTGTGTACGTAGTTCTTACTGGAGTTCCGTTCATATCTGCTGCTTGGATAGTTACTGGTGGAACTTTTCCTACATATGTTTTATCTTCTGGTGTGTATACTGCAACTGGATCTTTACCATCTTCTTTAACAAGAGTATACTTACCAATTACTTTGTTTGGATCTTTTGGATCTTTTACAACCACTTCATTAGTTGGTTTTCCATCTTCACCTACTAATGTAATTGAACCTCGATTAATCGGTACTGGATCTGATTTAATTGGGTTTCCAACTGGATCTTCTAAATCTGCAGTTCCGCCTTTGAATGTAATAGGTTGTTTTTGAGTCGCACCTTGTACATCAGTTGATTCAGCTGGCTTAGCCGTTGGTTTAACCCCTACGATTACTGGAGTATATTCAGCTGTTGCTGGTGTATTATTTTTATCTACACGTTGAACTGTTACTGGTTGTACCGGTCCTACATAACTTTTATCCGTTGGTGTAAATTTCACTACCCCTGTAGTCGGATCTAAAGTATACTTACCAATTACATTTCCTTCTGGATCTTTCGCTGGAAGTTCATTTGAAGGAACAGGTTGTTTCGTTACTGGATCTAGTAATGTTGCTGGAGCATCGTAATTAATCGGTACTGCTTCATTACCTGGTTTGAAGTAAGGTTTCCCATTTTGTTCTTGACCTTGTACTCCTGTAGTAATGTTATCGAATCCTTCCGGTACTACTGGTTTAACAATTGGTGTGTATTTCGCAGTAGCTGGTGTTCCATTTATATCAACACGTTTTACAGTTACTCCTTTAGCTACACCTGTGAATTGTTTTTCTGGTTGGAAGTGTACAGTTCCATCAGGATCTACAGTATACGTTCCTTCTCCTGGTACTACTTTTTCAGTTGTACCATCTTCAAATGTTGCAGGTACTTTATCATCGATTGGGAATTCAGGATCTCCTTCAGTAAATTTCACTTTACTTTGTTGAGGTTTACCTTGAAGGTTTGTAGTAGTTTTATCATGTCCTTCTGGTACTACTGGAGTCACAGTTGGAGTATAAGTTGTTTCAACTTTTGTTCCGTTTTTGTCTGCCGCAGTTACTTTAGCTGGGTCTGGTGTTCCAGTAAAGTCTTTATTTGGTTGGAATGTAATCACTCCAGTTTCTGGATCTAGAGTATATGTACCTACTTCTTTTCCATCTTTAAGCGCTGGCATTGTTGTTACTTCATTACCATTTGGATCTACTAGTTTGATTGTTGACTTATCGATTGGTGCTGATTTGTCACCTTCTTTGAACATTGTAGTCGCATCTTGAGTTTGTGGTCTACCTTGTTTTCCTGAAGTTTCTTTAGGTTCTGCAGTTGGTTCTACAGCTTCAACTTCCGGAGTGTAATCCCCACTAGATGTAACTTCAACTTTATTTCCTTCTGAGTCAGTCGCTGTTACCGAAACTTTAACCTCTACTCCTTGTGCTTTACCTTTGAAGGTTGGTTCTGGTGTGAATGTTACTTTACCATCTTTATCAATTGTATATGTTCCTTCTCCTGGTACTACAACTTTACCTTCTTCATCAGCACCTTCTAGTGAGTACTTAGCTGTAGACCAGTCTACATTTGTGCCATCTGGAGTGTTAGTTGCTGTGTTTAATTCAGAGAAACGATCTTTTCCTGATTTAGATTCTTGAGGTTGCCCTTGTTTTCCTTTTGTTTCATCACTCGATGGTTTAACACCGTATACAGTTGGTGTGTAAGTAGTTGAAGATTCTACTACTACTGGTTTTCCATCATCTCCTGTTAACGTTACATTAGCTGAAACTGTTAATGGTTTAGCCGTACCAATAAATCCTGGAGCTGGTGTGAAGTTCACTTTACCTGTGTTTTCATCAATTTCATAAGTACCTTCACTTGTAGTTACAGAACTTACTTTTTTACCTGATTCTGGATCAACTAGTTTGTAGTCAGATACTTCTGCATCATTTGGCAATCCAGTCTTGAATCCTTTTTCCATTGAATCAGTTTGTTCTTGTCCTTCTGCTCCAGAAGATTTTTCAGGTTTAGAAACTACGATGTAGTAAGTTGTTTCTGCAACTGCATCTTCTGTAACTTCTCCTGAGTCTGTTTTTCCTACTGTTGGAGTTGTTACAACACCGTTTGAATCAACAGCTCTTACTGTTACTTTGTAACTTCCATACTCACCTAGAGTATATGCTGCGATTTCTGGGTTTGCTAAGTTTTTCTCAGCTGCTGTTTTCAATGCTTCACGAGCTGTTTCTACAGCTTTTTCAGCTGCAAGAGCTTCATCACGAGCTGATTTCACTTTTGCTTCTACATCAGGTAATGCTGCTGCCGCTTTATCTAATTCTGCTTTTAGTGATGCTTGTTGTTCTTTTGCCGCTTTTAATTTCTTCTCAGCTAAATCTCTCGCTGTTGGTGAAATTGTACGAAGATTTAAATCGTCTAATGCTTTTTGTGCGTCCTCTACAATTCTATCTTGACGGTCTACTAATTCTTGAATTTTCGCTAATTCATTTGCTGTACCTTGAGCATTTGCAACAGCTTCTGCTGCCGCTTTTGTTTTTTCTGCTGCAGTACGTTGTGCTTGAATATATGCTTTTTCTTCAGCTTCAGCTAAGTTGAATTCTTTTTTAGCTCCACTTGGTGAAGTTACCGTTAATTTAGTTTTAATTGTTTCAGATTGAGCATCATCTGACTCATCATCAATTTTATCTTCAAATGCTACATTTGCTTTTGGTGATTTCAATAAGTCTACAGAGTTTCCTTGTGTATCTGCGTAACTTGTTGATGTTCCAGTTGGTTTATCATTTTGAATAGAAGCTACGTCTGTTCCAGTTGCTTCACGGAAAGCTACATATCCTTTAAATCCTGAATCTGTAGAAATCTTCCATCCAGCATTTGATTTTTCAGCAGTAACTTTAGAACCATCAGAAGCAGTCCATGTGTTTGTTGCTGAATCATAAGTTACAGTAACAGTAACTCCTTTTGTATCAGCTGTTTGTGCTTTTGGTAATGCAGTAACTGTACGAGTTACATCTCCTACTGCTGTTACTTCACCATTTTTACGAATTTCAGCAATTTTTTCTGTTAAAGTAGCTGCTGAAGATGTTGTATTCCATGTACGAGTGAATTCGTAAACGATGTAATCCACACTACCATCTGCTTTTGCATCTGTATAAACACGACGTTCTGTTAATGTTGTAGTTCCATCTCCATTGTCTTTTAGTACATATGCATCTTCATTTGCAAGAGCATATTTACCAGTTGCGCTATTAAATGTAGCTGTATATTCTTTATTATTTGCATCTTTTACTTTCACAACTTCACGTTGTAAGTCCGCACGAACTTTATCAGTAGTTGCTTTAGCTACAATACTATCTACCCCAACATATTGTGTAGAATCTGAAGTTACTGGAAGAACGAATTTTGAAGGTGCTGTTGCTGAAGCATCTCCAAGTTGATCTCCTTCTTTTACAGCTGTATTAGTAGTTCCTGCAGCTACAGTCCATTTACCGTCTTTTACTACTAATTTTGTAACTGTTCCATCCGGCATTGTGATTTCTGCTTTATTAGCACCGTTAGAAACAGATACTGGAACTTTTGTTGCATACGCTTCAACATTAGATACAGTAATTTTTGGAGCTACTGCAATTGTAATATTTTCATGAGCTTCTTGACCATACATATTCCAATCCTGATTTTTCGCATTGGTTGTATTATTATAGTCTTTGGCGTAAACATTTGCTGTATAAATTCCAGCTTCTGACGCTGTTCCTGTAATATCTCCAGTTTTTGGATCATAATTTAATCCTGGTACAACATCATTTATCGAAGTTTTACTTCCCGTATAATTACCATTTAAGGCTGTGTGGGCTGTGACAGTTTGTGGTCCGTTCTCGGTATTTACTTTAGATCCATCAACTGCAGTAAAGGTTGCTCCATTCGTGCCTCCAGGAGCAGTTTTTGAACCGGCAACAACTTTTTCTCCATTACTTCTGTATACATAACCAGTTCTTTCATCATGACTCATTCCATCGTTATCAACATATTTAATATTATGGTTCACTTCATCTCCAATAGTTACCATTGTAGATGATCCTTGGATTAATGGAGCTGTTGAGTCTTGCCATCCAACCCATCCAGCTGTTAAGTCACGGAAAGTAATATCTTGAGTTTGACCGTCTTTTTCAACAGTGACGATATAACGCATATCATAAACACCATTTTGAAGAGTAGATGCTACGTATCCTTCTACAGTATCTGTTTTTTCATTATATCCTGTACCAGGAACTAAGTTACTTAGTTTGATATCTTTAATTTTATATCCCGCAACTTCTGCTTCCGGTGATAAAGTGAAACGTTTTTTAGCATCAGTGATATACACGTAGTGATTGCCTTGTTCATATGTGTATCCATAAATTTCTGTAGCTAAGTATTCGTAAGAACCACCTGCACCCCATATTGTATTCCCATTAGTTTTTCCTGTAGCACGAAGTTTCCCTTTCCATAGAGCAGCTTCACGACCAAGTTTCTGAGCTTCTGTTTTTGATAAAGGAATATCTGTACGTCCACTTATCCCTGCTTGTCCACTATTAGCCGCAGGCACATCTGTATTGTCTGATTGATATCCGTGAACATAAATTTTATATTTGGCGTTACCGTCTAGTACTTTGTAAGATTTACCAGTAGCTCCAAGAAATTCACCATTTTCTTTTCTTAATGCTGTAGAGGCAGCTGTATATCCTTCATTAGCTGAAAGAGCTACTCCGTATCTACCATCACGACGAACACCTGCATTCTCTAACTCAGAGTATACTGCTTTAATAGAGTTTCCAAGTTCTTCTAAACTTCTAGCGATTTGCTCTTTAGTTGTTTCATCATTACCAAGTAATTCGTTCGCAACTTTGATAACTTCTTCATTTTTAACTACTGCTTTTTCTACAGCTGGTTTAGCTTCGATTTTAACTTCATTTTTACGAATAGCTTCTTTAGCTAGTACATTAGTTACTTCTGCTTCTGAAGTTACTTGAGTTAATTCTTTCTTAGCTTCTTTAACTTCTGTTGACTCTTTTGCTTCTGATTTTGCTTTAGCTTCTGCCTTTTTAGCTTCCTCATTAGCTGCTACTGCAGTTACTTCTGATTCTGCTACTACTCTAGTTAGCACGTTTAGTGTTGTTACTTTCGCATTAACTTCATCTTGAGTTGCATCAGCTTTTGCGAATACTTCTTTTGCTTTTGCTAATTCTTCACGAGCTGTTTTTAATGCAACTTCATCAGCATTTTTAGCTGTCGCTAATTTTTGCTCTAAACTATCAATGCTTGCTTTAAGAGCTGTTTTATCAGCTACTTTTGTTTTTGGAGCTTCCACTTTCCCTGCTACTGCCGCTGAAACACTTTCTTTAGTGTTTTCTACAGCTGGTTTAGTTTCTGCTTTCGGTGCTTCTACCGCTTTCTCCCCTACGTTGGTTGTGTTATCAGTTGTCGTATTATTCGACACTTCTTCACTTGCTTGAGCTACTGCTCCAGCACCCAAGAAGATACTCGCACCGATAACTACCGACGCTGTACCGACTTTGAATTTTTTAATTGAATAAGATTCAACTTTTGTACCTTCTTTAGTAGTTTTTAAGTACTTATTATTTTTTCCTACCATTAATCTGCCTCCATTTTTTTATATTTATAATACTAACTTTTGTAAAAAAACTTATTTTTTTCATAAAGTTTACCTATTATATAATTATACAAAATATATTCTATCAGAATTTTTATTCAAAAGTCTAATATTTATCTTTTGTAAATTAGCAATAATTATCAACTTTTTAAAAGGTTATCAAAAAAATATTATTTTTTTATGAAAAATTTTTTTCTTAATTTTTATAATTTAATTGTATTTTTTTAAACATAAATTTCTATTTATTTTACTTTCATAAATCAATCCCATAGTTTACATATTCATTAACATATCTTCCCTCTAATTTTAAGTCAATCGAAGTTTACAAAGAACCATATCTGCTAGAATAGCGATTATTATCGATTAGAAAACACAAAAAATCGAGGTTGAGATTGCTCTCATTCCTCGATTCATGAATAGTCGTAAAGTTACTCTACTTTAATCCTATTTATTTTTTTGACGTCTTCTAACCGCTACTGCAATTCCCGCGATTAACGCACCGAATCCTGCTGCAGCTGTGTTAGTTGTTTCATTACCAGTGTTTGCTAGACGTTTAAATTCAGATTTAACTACGTCTGCTGGACTTCTTTCACCTTCTGGTTTAACTAGAGAATTTGGATCCATTGGTTTTTCTGGTGTGTTTGGAGTTCCTGGTTTTTCACCTGGGTTACCTGGAGTTTGACCTGGTGTTCCTGGTTTCTCAGGTTTTTCAGGAGTTTCTTCTTTAATTTCCTTGTATACGTAAGTAACTTCTGTAGTTCCTTCTGTTACTTTACCATTCTCAGTACCTTTAGTTGCAGTTGGCACTAATATATATTTCTTACCATCTTTTGTAGTGATTACAGCTGGTTTGTTATCAGTTGTATCATATGCTGAACTTATTAATCCGTCTGTAGTATCTTTGACATCTTCTGCAATTGTGTTACCCGCTTCATCAGTGTAGCGAACTACTACGTTTCCTTTAACTTCTTTGTACACATATGTTACTTCTGTTGTTTTACCTGCTTCAACACTTCCATTTTCGTTACCTTTAGTTGATGTTGGTACTAATTCATATACTCTTCCTTCCGGAGTTGTAATACGAGTTGGTTTCACATCTTTATCCATAGTATTGTACGCTGCACCTGGTTTACCATCTTTAGTACCCACAACATCCCCTTGAAGTGTGTTTCCAGCTTCATCTACGTAGTGAACTACTACTTGGCCTGCCTTTTCATATACGTAAGTGATTTCTGTAGTACCTTCTACAACAGCACCGTTTTCTGGTTTAGAATCTTCTTTAAGTTCTTTAGCTGTTAAGTAGTAAACTACTCCATCTTTTTCAAGTTTAGCTGGTTTGTTGTCAGTTGTATCATATTTATCACTCAGTGAACCATTTTCTACATCTTTAGTATCTGCAGCTAATGTGTTTCCTTCTGTATCAACGTAGTGAACTACTACATTACCAGTGATTTCTTTGTACACGTAAGTTACTTCTGTAGTTTCTCCAGCTTTAACTTTACCTGTTTCATCACCTTTAGTTGATTGAGGGATTAATTCGTATACTTTTCCTTTTGGAGTTGTGATACGGTTTGGTTTCATGTCGTTATCAGCAGTGTTGTAGTCTGAGTTTGGTTTACCGTCTTTTGTATCAACAGCATCCACTTGAATAGTGTTACCTTTCTCATCAGTGTAGTGAACTACTACTTGTCCTGCTTTTTCGTAAACGTAAGTTACTTCAGTTTTACCTTCTACTACGTCTCCGTTTTCTGGTTTAGAGTCATCTTTAAGAGCTTTAGCTGTTAAGTAGTAAACAGTTCCGTCTTTTTCGATTTTCTCTGGTTTGTTGTCAGTTGTGTCGTATTTAGCGTTTAGAGAAGCACCTTTAGTATCTTCTTTATCTTCAGCAATTACGTTACCTTCTGTATCAACGTAGTGAACTACTACATCTCCAGTTACTTCTTTATAAACGTATGTTACTTCTTTAGTTTCTCCAGCAACAACTTTACCTGTTTCATCACCTTTAGTTGCTGTTGGTACTAATTCGTATACTTTTCCTTCTGCAGTTGTAATACGAGTTGGTTTCATTCCGTTATCAGAAGTGTTGTAGTCTGATCCTGGTTTTCCATCTACAGTGTCTTTTGCACCTGAAGCTACGTTAGCACCAGCTGCATCTACACCTACTAATGGAGTTCCGTCTTCTGTTTGATAGTTAACTACTACTTGTCCTGCTTTTTCGTAAACGTAAGTTACTGTAGTTGTACCTTCTACTACATCACCAGTAGCCGGTTTAGAATCGTCTTTAACTTCTTTAGCTGTTAAGTAATATTTAACACCAGCTTTAGTAATTTCAGCTTTTTTGTGGTCTGCTGTGTCGTATTTAACGTTTAGAGAAGCATCTGTTTCGTCTTTTTCGTCTTCAGCAAGTACGTTACCTTCAGTATCTTCATACTTAACAACAACATTACCTTTAACTTCTTTATAAACGTATGTTAATTCTTTAGTTTGACCTGATTCTACTGTACCTGTTTCATCACCTTTAGTTGATGCTGGTACTAGTTCGTATACTTTTCCTTCTGCAGTTGTAATACGAGTTGGTTTCATTCCGTTATCTGCAGTGTTGTATTCAGAACCTGGTTTTCCATTGTCAGTGTCTTTTGCACCTGAAGCAATATCTTTACCATCTGCAGTACCTGTTAATGGAGTTCCATCTTCTGTTTGGTAGTTAACGATTACTGATCCAGCTTTTTCATAAACGTAAGTTACATCAGTCTTACCTTCTACTACGTTTCCAGTTTCTGGTTTAGAATCATCTTTAAGACCAGCTTTTGTAATGTAGTATACAGTTCCGTCTTCTGCAGTGATTTTTTCTGGTTTGTTATCAACAGCAGTATCATATTTTTCGCTTAGAGATGCACCTTTAAGGTCATCTTTATCAGCTGCGATTGTTTTACCTTCTGTGTCAACATAGTGAACTACTACATCTCCAGTAACTTCTTTATAAACGTAAGTTACTTCTTTAGTTTCTCCAGCTACTACTGTACCTGTTTCGGCACCTTTAGTTGATGCTGGTACTAATTCGTATACTTTTCCTTCTGCAGTTGTAATACGGTTTGGTTTCATTCCGTTATCAGAAGTGTCATATGCTGATCCTGGTCTTCCATCTACAGTGTCTTTAGCACCTGAAGCTACGTTAGCACCTGCTGCGTCAACACCTACTAATGGAGTTCCGTCTTCTGTTTGATAGTTAACTACTACTTGTCCTGCTTTTTCGTAAACGTAAGTTACTGTAGTTGTTCCTTCAACAACATCTCCAGTAGCCGGTTTAGAATTATCTTTAAGCTCTTTAGCTGTTAGGTAGTATTTAACTCCATCTTTAGTGATTTCGTCTTTTTTGTGGTCTGCTGTATCGTATTTAACGTTTAGAGAAGCATCTGTTTCATCTTTTTCGTCTTCAGCGATTACGTTACCTTCAGTATCTTCATACTTAACGACTACGTTACCTTTCACTTCTTTATAAACGTACGTTACTTCTACAGTATCTCCAGCTACAACTTTACCAGTTTCATTTCCGATTGTAGAAGCAGGTACTAATTCGTATACTTTTCCTTCTGCAGTTTTAATACGGTTTGGTTTCATTCCGTTGTCTGCAGTGTTATAGTCAGTTCCCGGTCTTCCATCTGTTGTATCTTTATTAGTTTCAGGGACATTATTTCCTTCTGGATCTGTTCCAGATATTGGGTTACCTTCTTGATCTGTATAATGAACTACTACTTGTCCTGCTTTTTCGTAAACGTAAGTTACTGTAGTCGTTCCTTCAACAACGTCTCCAGTAGCTGGTTTAGAATCACCTTTAAGTTCTTTAGCTGTTAAGTAATATTTAACACCATCTTTAGTGATAGATTCTTTTTTGTGGTCTGCTGTATCGTATTTAACGTTTAGAGAAGCATCTGTTTCGTCTTGTTCATCATCAGCAAGTGAGTTACCTTCAGTATCTTCGTACTTAACAACTACATTACCTTTTACTTCTTTATAAACGTATGTTACTTCTTTAGTTGTCCCTGATTCAACTTCACCTTCTTCTTCACCTTCAGTTGATTCTGGAACCAATTCATATACTTTTCCTTCTGCAGTTTTAATACGAGTTGGTTTTAGCCCGTTATCTGCAGTGTTATAAGCTGTACCTGGTTTACCGTTATCAATATCTTTTGCACCTGATTCTACAGTTTTGCTTTCATCACCAACTACTGTACCTGTAAGTGGAGTTCCATCTTCAGTTTTGTAGTTAACGATTACCGATCCAGCTTTTTCATAGATGTAAGTTACTTTTGTAACACCTTCTACTACTGTACCTTCTTCAGCTGGTGATGTAGTTTCTTGATCGTTTACAGCAGTTTTAGTGTTTGCTTCGTTTAGGTAGTAAACATTTCCAGCTGCATCTGTAAGTTTTTGTGGTTTTTCAGTTTCGTTTTCTTTAGTGTTGTACGCAACGTTTTTAGGCGTTCTAACAGTTTTATCTTCTACTACTACTTCTTGTCCATCAGCATCAACATAGTAATGTTCAGTTACTACTTCAGCTACTGTTTCAGGAGTATCAGTGTAAGGAGCTTTTAATTCTGTTCCGTCTTCCGTTTGGTAGTTAACGACTACAGAACCTTTTTTCTCTATTTCACGAGTTTTTTCTTCAGCATAAGTGTAAGTGATTGTTGTAGTACCACTTGCTAAACGGTATGCACGAAGTGGAGTGATTTCATCACGATAAGAGTACTCTGCAACTTCCGGCGCAGGATCAGAAAATTTCATAAGAAAATTAGGACTATCTTCTAAAGTACTTGTTTCTTGATCAGTAACGCTTGCTATATCAGCTATTATATCAGTTGTAGGTCTTCCTTTATCATCAATTTGATCTCCATTATCAGCTTTAACCGCCAGAGGACCATCAGTTTTTGTCGCCATTCCTAAAGTAATATATCGTTTAAAATTAAGGAGGTTATCTTCAAATCCTTTTTCTTGAAGATATGCAAGATAGTTTTTTACAAGAGTTTTGTTTGCTTCTCCTGTTGCAGTATCTGGAGCCGCTTTAAAGTTTTGTACCATTGCATATGTTCTATTTAAAGTAGCCCCAGTTCCATCTTTACTATCTGCTACATTATCACTAGATGACAATTGTATCTGTGCTGTTAAAGAGAAACTCTCAGCTTTAGCTGTTACATAGGTATTTTTCTCAAGGACGAAAACATAGTCTCCTTCTTTGATTCCACCATCAGCTGTTACGTTAGCTGAAGTGAAGTCTTTTGCTGCAGCTTCTCCAGCTTTGAAAGCTTCTACCATCTTAGCATCAGAAGTGATTGCACCTGAATCAGCTTGTACATATTTACCATATGTTCCTTTTCCTGTTTGTTCAACGATCCAAGCTTTCCCACCAGCTTTTACAGTATCATAAGTGATTTTACCTTCTGCATTACTTAATCCTTCTGGAGTAAGTTTCGCGGTTACATCACCTAGAGTTGTGTCAGAGTACACTCCTCCACCGTTTCCAGTGTTTTCAACCTTAGGTTCTCCGATTAGGTGATAAGTTTTCCCATCTTTTTCGATTGTTGCTTTCTTACCGTTTTCTTTAGCGTCGTTTAGGTCGCTATCTTCTGCATCGCCACCAGTAGTTTCTTTGAAAACTTCTCCTGATTTACCGTATACATCGTATGGTGTTTCGATTGTTTTATCAGCACCAGAATTTTGGTTTTTATTTTCTTCTAGAACAGTATTACCTTCAGCAGTTACATATTTGTAATCTACTTTTCCTGTTTTAGTAATTGTATTTGTTCCCTCTGCAGTTGGATCAGTTGAAAATTGCCTACCTTCATTTGGGTTCTGAATATTAGCTGTATCTACAATTACTGACCCCTTATCATTTGAGATCGTTGTTGTGTTGTCGCTGTTTTCTTTCATCGACGCTTCTGCAGAGTTGTTTCCAGCTGATAATGCGATCGCAGTACCAACGATTACACCGATTGCTCCGATTTTAACCGAATCAGAACGTCCGTTTTTGAACTTACGTATCGAGAATTTATCATTCTTATTTATTAACATAAATCTACCTTCCTTTTTTTATAACTTAACAATATTTTTTTCATAAACTTTTTCAAACTAAACTTATATAATTATTTTTGTTTGAAAATCTAACCAATATATTTTAACACTTTCAAAAAAATTAAATGCAATTATTATGCTACTTTGTGGCTGTTGATTATACATATAATTAATTACTTTCTTATATTATTATATTTATATAAATTTTATTTATGATTGTAAAAAAATCTAATATATCAATATTCTAACAGGAGTACATAAAAAAATCCACCCTTACGAGCGGATTTTTAAACTTCTGTTATCTTTTTTACAATATATTTTTAATATCATATGGATATTTTATAGCGCAATCGAAACAAATATGTATATGCAAATTTACCAACCTAGTGTTACATTTATAAAGTCACAACCAAGCCGTCTTAATTCATTTTGTCTATCATTGTAATAATGTACTGCGATTCCTTTTACACTCACGTTCTGAGTGTTTTTCAAGTGCAAGCTAACAGAAGATGTAAAGTGATATACTTCGATAAACTCATATTCTTTAAACAATTCAACAAGAGCATCTTCGAATATTAAAGGTGTCACTAGATATTTCACATTATCGATTTTGAATTGTTCTTTTGGATGTGGAACGTAGTAATCGACATTTAGCGCTTTTGCATAAGTCGTAATGAAATTCACCGAAATACTCTCATCCTCTTCTGAAAAGTTTTGCCCAAGAAGAACTTTAGCTGTTCTGCCATTTTTTACAGGTTCTACATCTAACTTAAAGAAATCTTCCAAGTACACCAACTTCTCTTTTGCGACAACATGAAAACCACTATCGTACAACGTATAATGCCTTTCTGTGTTGTTGATTAAATCATCACGAGTTAATCCATATTTTCCTACTTGTCTGTAGTTTAGAGGTAGTGCGTACATTCCCTTTGGATAAATATCCGCATAACCATCATCAAAACTCATAAGCTGTTTATGTTTTGAACGAGCAACTATATCTAGAATTAATGGATTATCAAAACTAGCGTAAAATATTTTATCGTATTCTTTTGCACATTCATTAAGAGTTTGTTCATAAGTTGCTTCGTCAGCAATATGAAATACTAAATCAAAATCACGAGAATAATGTTCCTGTCTTTCATTCATCACAGGAGTAAGATATACTTTTAAGAATTTTTCTTCTGAATACAAGTTTTGGATATAGTTAGCTATCTTCGCCTGCAGTGGTGTCGTTGCGATTATTAAATTCTCCATATTGTTCTCCTTTCACTTTTTATCTAAACTTAAAGGCTTGACTCTTCAATCGTGATTTCAAAGAAACGATTTTGTCGAGTCAGCCCCGTATTTCTTATTTTTAATTATTTTGCTGAACTTGCTTATCTCTTGTTCATTAAATCCAGGTAATACTTGCTTACATTTTCTAGTGAATATTTTTTCGCAAGGTTTATATTACCTTCGTTAGATTTTTGGAAATCAGCTTGTTCCATCTGCAGTATTTTTTCTACCAGTCCTAGTTGACTTCTGAATAATGTTATCGAGTCCGACTGACTAGCGTAATATCTATGCGCAAAATCAACATCAGACAATAATCCTAACAGACCTTGACTTGCCGCTTCTACGAAGGCATTCGCAAAAAGTTCCGAAAAACTAGCTGAAATATAGCACTGATGTTTTTCATAAGGTACTTCTTCCACAATCCCTACAAAATTTATGTTAGGAGTAAGTTCGTACTTCTCTTTTAACTCAGTAAGGCGTTCTTCAGTCCCACCGTAAAATGTAATTTTAGCTTTTGAACTAAGGTTATACAGCTGAATAAAAGCTCTAATCACAAGTTCTACATTTTTCAACTCTTGCATATTTCCTACAAGGCAGTAATCAGTTACTGGATCAATGTTTTTCACTTCAGCAAAATTCTCCGTAATCATAGGTGGTAGAAATCTCACATTATAGTCAAGTTTAGCAAGTTCTTCAGTAAGTTTTTCACTAGCGACCAAGTAACTAGTTTTCCCCCGAAGATTCGCAAGTTCTAAGTTACGAAGGACATTTTCATGGATAACTTCGTAATAGTTTTTTCCAGTATTTTCCATAAAACGGCATAGGTTCGGAGCTGGAACGATATGCTGATCACGAATAAGAAGATCGTCTTGTTTAGCATTAACCGCAAGATATTTCACCAGTAAATCCTCTTCTGCCAGAATTTCATCATCTTTAAGGAAAATATAACCTGGATAGAATAGACGAACTGGAACAGGCTGTTTGAACGGGTCCATATATTTCATTTTTAAAGCTACGCTACCATCTTTATTATACAGAAGCACCTCTCCAGCCTTGTAGTCTTCGAAAAGAAACGGCGCTTCCGTGAAGTAAAACTTACCTGAACCGTCACTTAGAGTAACAGAACTAACGAAACCATCTTTAGTGACACTAAGTTCATCTCCATCTTTTAACTTAAGGTCCCCAGGGCGAATCGAAAGTTCTTTATGCGCAATATCAGAATAACTAAACGGTACACAAACGATCTCCTCGTCTAGAAAACCTAGTTTTTTGATATTCTCTTTCCAGTTGTCCCTAATTTGAGGTGTGCTTGCTAGATGTAGGTAGTCTACATTTAGGCTTCTCGCTACCTTCGCTCTATATAATTGAGTAGTTTCAAAACCATATCTATTCGTTTCTCTAACCGGGTGCATAGTTATTATTCTTGGCATAATCTTTCCTTTCTCTATCTAATGTTTATCTAATCTATTATATATCCGCGGATCCATCATCTTTCTATATACTATTTTAATCAATTAATTTTATCATAAATAGGTTTAGTCCGCAATAAAATGGAGATAAACTAAAGAAAGGATTTTCTCTCCATTCACCTAATTCAAAAATAAGTTAATACCCTCACCCATCTAAATTATGTTCTTCCCATACCTTTCACCTATTCTCCAATAACTGATCCTAAATGTTTTCTCCTTCTTTTACCATAAAAAAATCACCCTCGAAATGTATCGAGGGTGACTTTTTATTTTAGACTGATGATAAAATCTTAGTCTTCTTTTCTACGTTTTCTGATTGCTGCTGCAATTCCTGCAAGTAATACACCGAATCCTGCTGCCGCTGTGTTAGATGTTTCGCTACCTGTGTTAGCTAAACGTTTAACTTGTGCTTTAGGAGTAGCTGCTGTTACTTTTCTAAAGATGTGACGGATATTTCCGTTTTCGTCAACTACAGTTCTTACGAACTCGTATCCTTCAACTGTTCCCATACCTTTAGTTCCATTTTCAGATGGTCTTAATGGGTTTCCATTTTCATCTGTCCATGTTGTAGATGCTTTTACTTTTTCGTAGATGTATTCAGTATCTCCGTTTGGAAGTTTCTTACCTTCTACTAAGCGATATCCTGGAATATTTCTTCTTTCTTTTGTTCCTTTTTCTTTTGAAGGTACGTTTGGAATTGGGTTTCCATCTTTATCTTTGTGGATAGTTTGAACCGCTCTATAGATATGTCTAACTGTTCCATCTGGATCTGTTACTGTTTCAACATATTGATATTCTGGAATATCTAATACTGGCGATAACATATCGAATTCGAATCCTGGGATTACGTTTCCTTCTGTATCTCTGATTAGTCCTTTCGGTTTTTCAACTGATGGAGTTGTTACTTTTTCGTAGATGTATTCAGTATCTCCATTTGGAAGTTTCTTAGTATCTACTAGTTTGTATCCTGGAAGCTCTTTTGAAGTTTTAGCTGGAGTTGGTCCTTCTTCTGTTTCTGTTCCTGGAATTGGTTTACCGTTTCTGTCTAAGTGTTTTGTAGTTACTGGTTCGTAAACGTGTTCTGTATCTCCATTTTCTAGAGTCTTAGTTTCTACGAATTTGTATCCTGGAATATCTTTCTTAGGTGTTGTACCTTCTTCTGTTTCTGTTCCTGGAATTGTACGTCCTTGTGAATCTACGAATGATGTAGTTACTTTTTCGTATACATATTCTGTATCTCCATTTGGAAGTTTCTTAGTATCTACTACTTTGTATCCTGGAATGTTCTTAGGATCTTTTGTTCCTTCTTCTGTTGTTGTTCCTGGGATTGGGTTACCTTTTCTATCTACGTGTTTAGTTGTTACTGGTTCATAGATGTGTTTAGTGTTACCTTTTTCATCAGTTTCAGTCTTAACAAGTTTGTAGCCTGAGATTTTTTCTGATGGATTTTTACCATCTTTAGATGGGATAATTTCAGTTTCTTTACCATCTTTTCCTACTACTACAAATTTAGTGTCAGGACGTACTGTTGGAGTGTAAGAAGCTTTGATTGTCTTACCGTTTTTATCTTTACGTACAACTTCTACTGGAGTAGCTGTTCCTACGAAGTTTGGTTCTGGAGTGAACGTTACTTTACCAGTCGCATCGATTGTGTAAGTCCCTTCTCCTGGTACTTCTTTAGTTGTTGATCCATCTTTAAACGTTGGAGCTACTGTAGTGTCTACATCACCTTTGAATACTGGTGTATTAGATTGAGGTTGTCCTTTAGCACCTTCAGATACTACGTTTTCTGTAGTTGTTTTACCTAATACTGTTGGTGTGTATTTAGCTGTCACTGGTGTTCCGTTTTCGTCAACACGTTTAACTGTTACACCTTTAGCTTTTCCTACGAAGTCTTTTTCTGGAGTGAATGTTACTTTACCGTTCTTATCGATTGTGTAAGTTCCTTCTCCTGGTACTACTACCTTACCATCTTTATCAGCACCTTCAAGAGTTGGAGCTACTGTTTCATCGATTGGTACTGTTACAGTTTTACCATTTACTTTAGTAGTTCCTGGTGTGAATACAGGAGTTTCTGATTGAGGTTGTCCTTTTTCACCGATTGATGTTACATCTTTACCTGTCGGAGTTACTGGTAATACTACTGGAGTGTATTTAGCTGTTACTGGTGTTCCATTCTTGTCTTCACGTTTAACAGTCACACCTGTCGCTTGACCTGTGAAGTCTTTATTTGGAGTGAATGTTACAGTTCCATCTGGAGCTACTGTATAAGTTCCTTCTCCTTCGATAGTTACAGAATCAACTGGATCTCCTGTTTTTGGATCTACTAGTTTCGCTGGTTTGTCAGATAATTCTACAGTTTTTTCTACACCGTTAACTGTTGTTTTACCTGCTTCAAAGGCTGGTTTACCTTTTTGAGTTGCACCTTGTACATCAGTAGTTACTTCATCATCTGATGTTGGTGTTACTGGTTTAACTGTTGGTGTGTATTTAGCTGTTACTTCTGTACCGTTTTTGTCAGTACGTTTAACTGTTACACCACTAGCTTTACCTGTGAATTGTGGTTCTGGAGTGAATGTTACTACACCATTTTCAATTGTGTAAGTTCCTTCTCCTGGTACGGTTACAGAATCTACTGATTCTCCTGTTTTCGGATCTACTAGTTTAGCTGGTTCATCAGATAATTCTACAGTTACTTCTTTACCGTTAACTGTTGTTTTACCTGGTGTGAATACTGGAGTTCCAGTTTGTTTAGCACCTTGTACATCTTCAGATACTACGTCATCTGATGTTGGTGTTACTGGTTTAACTGTTGGTGTATATTTAGCTGTAGCTGGCGTTCCGTTTGTATCTTTACGTTGAACTTCAACACCTTGTGCTTTCCCTGTGAAGTTTGGTTCTGGTTTGAATGTTACTTCACCAGTTTCTGGATTGATTGTGTACGTTCCTTCTCCTGGTACTTCTACTGAAGTTTCGTCAGTTGGTTCACCAGTTTCTGGATCGATTAATTTAGCTGGTACAGTTTTGTCGATTGGAGCTTTTTCGTGTCCTTCAGTGAATGTTGGAGTTCCGCTTTGCTCTTGACCTTGTGCACCTTCAGAAGTTGTTCCTTGCGCAGTTGGTTTAACAGGTGTGATATTTGGAGTGTAAGTTGTTGTTACAGCTGTTCCGTTTGTATCTTTCGCTTGAACTGTTACTGGTTTAACTTCTCCTGAGTAAGTTTTATCTGTTGGAGTGAATACTGCAACTGGATCTTTACCATCTTCTTTAACAAGAGTGTATTCACCGACTACATTACCTTTTGGATCTTTGGCTGGTACTTTATCTGCTGGTTGTCCATTTTCATCTAATAATGTGTAAGTTGTTGGATCAATTGCTACAACTTCTTCAGTTTTAACTTTAGTCATTGGATTTTCAACTTCAACTACCCCACCTTTGAATTTAACTGGTTGGCTTTGAGTTTGACCTTGAATGTCTGAAGTTAATGATGGTTCTGCAGTTGGTTTAACACCGATTACTACCGCTGAGTATTTACCAAGTGCTGGAGTACCGTTTTTATCAACACGTTTAACTGTTAATTCAGTACCTTTACCTTTGAAGTTTTTGTCTGGAGTGAATGTTACAGTTCCATCTTCTGCAACTGTGTAAGTTCCTTCTCCGTCAATTGTTACAGTTGTTACTTCTTGACCTGTCTTAGGATCAATTAGTTTCGCTGGTACATTATTGTCAATCTCAACAGTTTTTTCAACACCGTCGATTGTTACTTTACCACCAATGAAGTTTGGTTTACCGCTTTGTACTTTACCTTGAACACCCGCAGTTTCAACTTCTGTTCCTTCTGGAGATGCTGGGTGTACTACTGCTGTATATTCTGCAGTAACTGGAGTTCCATTTTGGTCTTTACGAACAACTGTCATTGTTGTTCCTTTACCTTTAAATTGTTTATCTGGAGTGAAGTGTACTGTTCCATCTGGGTCTACTGTGTAAGTTCCTTCTCCTGGAATTGTCTTAGTAGTTGTTCCATCTTCGAATGTTGCTGGTACTTTATCATCCATTGGTACTTCTACTTCTTTACCGTTGATTGTAGTTTTACCAGGTTTGAATTCTGGTTTACCGCTTTGAGGGGCACCTTGAATATCTTCAGTGAATGTATTAACACCTACTGGAGTAACTGGTTTAACTGTTGGTGTATAAGTAGCTGTTGTTGGAGTTCCATTCGCATCTTTTGCTTGAACTGTTGCTGGTACTGGAGTACCTACGAAGTCTTTGTTTGGTGTGAATGTTACTTTACCTGTTGTTGGATCGATTGTGTATGTACCAACTGTGTTTCCTTTAGCATCTTTTGCTGGAATTGTTGTTTCATCAGTTGGTTGTCCAGTAGCTGGATCGATTAATTTAGCTGGTTGAGTCGCATCGATCTTCATAGGAACTTTATCATCACCTTGAGTGAATGTTGGAGTTCCTTCTTGAGGTTGTCCTTGAGCACCTTCTGAAGTTACTGGTTTTCCTGTTGGTTCTACTGGAGTGATGTTTGGAGTGTAAGTTGTTGTTACTGGTGTTCCATTTGTATCTTTAGCTTGGATAGTAACTGGAGCAACTTCACCTGAATATGTTTTATCAGTTGGTGTAAATACCGCAGTTGCTTTACCATCTACAACTTTAAGTGTGTATGTACCGATAACATTTCCTGCTGGGTTTTTAGCTGGTACTGATTCTGCTGGTTGTCCATTTTCATCTAATAGTTTGTATGAAGTAGTGTCGATTGGCACTTCTTTTTCAACACCGTTAACTGTTGCTTTACCAGGTTTGAATGTTACTTCTTTAGATTGTTCAACACCTTGTACATCTGTTGTCTCAGCTGGTTCTGCAGTTGGTGTTACACCTACGATGTTAGGAGTGTAAGTTGTTTTAACTTTAGTTCCGTTTTCGTCTTCTGCTTGAACATTAGCTGGCTGCACTTTACCTTTGTATGCTTTGTTAGTTGGTGTGAATGTTACTTTGTTAGTAGCTGGGTCAATTGTGTATTCCCCTACTTTATTTCCTTCTGGATCTAAAGCGTCTACTGGAGTACCAGGCGCTACTGGGTTACCTGAAGCATCAAGTAGAACCGCTGAGTTAGCTTTAATTGGTACTGATTTTTTAACACCTTCTACTGTTGTTTCACCAGGTGCAAATGATACAGTTCCATCTTGTGGTTGTCCTTGGATACCTGAAGATTCCGCTGGTGTTGCTGTTGGTGTTACACCTACGATGTGTGGAGTGTAAGTAGTATTTACTTTTGTTCCATTTTTGTCTTCTGCTTGAACTTTAGCTGGTGTTACTTTACCAGTGTAAGTTTTGTCAGTTGGTGTGAATGTTACTTCACCTGTTGCTGGATCGATTGAGTAAGTACCTACTGGAGTTACTCCATCTTCAGCGTATGCTGGAGTTGTTTGTCCTGCTGGAACTTCATTTCCTTCTTTATCAAGAAGTTTGTGAGAGTTTTCTTTAATTGGTACTTCTGCATTTCCTGCTGTGAATGTAGGCGTTCCTTTTTGAGTCTCACCTTGTACTCCTGCTGAGTCTGCTGGTTTAGCTGTTGGTTCTACAGCTGTTACAGTTGGAGTGTATTTTGTAGTAGCTGTCGCTGTTACAGGTTGACCATCTTTATCTTGACCTACTGGTGCTGTTAATGTTACATCAACTCCTGATGCAGTCCCTTTGAATGTTGGAAGTGGTTGGAATGTTACTTCACCTGTTGTTGGGTTAATTGTGTAAGTTCCTTCTCCATCAACCGTTACAGAATCCACTTTAGCACCAGTTTTTGGATCTACTAATTTAGCTGGGTACTGTGCAGTTGGTGTTACTGGTGTAGCTGAATCACCTTCTGTTTTGAATGTTGGAGTTTTCTTCTGTTCTTTACCTTGAACATCTGTTGATGTTTCTGGATCTGCAGTGATTTCTTTTGGAGTTACTGTTGGGATGTATACAGCATCCATAGTTTTTGTAGTAGTTGTATGTGTACCGTCATTGATGTTTTCAAGTTGGTTTTGAGCTGTTAATGCAGTCCATCCAGTAGATTCACCATTTGAATCTACAGCACGTAGTACGATACCATCAGCTTTACCTACAAAGCCAGCTTCTGGTGTAAATGTAACCTTATCATCTGTTACTGTATATGTACCTTGACCTGCTTTAGTGTAAGTTTTTGTTAATGTTCCGTCTGGATTAACAATCATAACACCTTCAGATTGAACTTTCTTAGTAGTTTCAGCACTGATTACATTACTTTGTTCAGTATACTGAATTTTACCGTATGAGTTGAATGTAGTTTTTCCGTTGTTAGAACCTAGGTCAGATGCATCATCACCTAATGGACGTGTTCTGAATTCGATACCTACTGATTGAGTTCACCTTGTTTACCAGTAGTTTCTTCTTTATCTCCACGTGGTGGGTGAATTACTTGGATTTGGTTATCTTCTACTTCCCCTGAGTATGCAATTCCTACAGCTTTTTCTACTTGAGCTTCATCTTTTGCGATACGAACACGGAAGTTTACTACATCTTTAGTAGTATCAACTACTTGAGTGTTTGTAAATGTTAATTCTACTTCTTGACCATTTCCATTTACTTCTGCAATATTAGATTCTTCACCTTTATCGAATTTACCATTACCATTGAAATCGATAAATCCACGAACATAAGCTTTTTCTAGAGTACCATTAAAGTTTTCATTTCCATTAGCTGAAGCTCGAACTTTAACTTTATAAGTGTTGTCCGGACCTCTAACTAATTGTACTTCTGGACGACCCGTATCTTTGTTAATATGTACATTTTCTGGAGCAATAAGTTGATCTACACCTTCATCCCCAGTTTCTGTTGCATCATCAGAACCTATTCCAATTACACGAGTACCTGGTGCTGAGTCGATATCCGCTTTAACTTTACCTAAGTATGGTTGTTGAATTTGTTTAATTGCTTTTGTATCATAATCAATAGATTGAGTTCTTAAGTAGTGTTCAGCCATTCCATAAGATTCTGGAAGATCTCCAAAGTCAGAGAACTTGATACCAATCATAGAAGATTGTTGTCCAGAAGACATGATATAAAGTCCTACTTCAGTTACGTTTGCTGTAGATAGTACTGGAGTTCCCGCTCCACCATTGTTACGGTATCCACCGAATACTTGCGAACCTAAACCTGCAGTAGTTGCATCAGGAGTTGCAAATTTTTCATTACTTAAGGCATTATAGAATTTTTCATCTTGCCATTTAAGGATAGCAGTTTTACCACCATTCATATCTTTAAATTTATCAAGTGGAACATAAGCATTTTTATTAGAACCATATCCAACAATTGCAGCTAAGTCCCATGGAGTACCATTAGTTGTATAAATTTCAGACTCAAGTGTCCCGATATCTTCCCCAGAAGTCATAACGATACCAGGTTTTACAGGTTTACCATTATAAGTCGCTGTTACATCGAATTTAACCCCAGCTGCTTGACCATTTTTAGGTTGGCCAGCAGGGTTTGTTCCTGCGATTGTTGTTTTAGCTTTACCAGATGTCAGACCAGCATTAGCAACGTGAGTATATCTGTTTTGAGGATTTGCACCTAACCCTGTTGCACCATTTTCAGGATTAAATTTATTTTCTTTATCCGGTTGGTATGAACTTTCTAAATCAGTTCCTGCAACACGGTTTTTGAATGTTTCAGTTGATTCAAATGGTTTTAGCTCTTTAACCTTCATAGTAACGATATAACCAGAAATCAATTCTTTTGTATATGTAGAACCAATTTGAAGTTGGTTAGATGCAGTTAGATTTGTCCATGCGGCTGTATCTCCAAAGTCTAACCATTGGATTTGGTCGTTTAAGTCTTTAATTTCTTTTAGATTTTCTTCTTTAGTTCTTACTTTGATATCTGATAATGAAGTATATCCATGATCTTCTAACCATTTTTTCCCTGTTTCAGCACTTGCATCTTTAAGCGCTGTTGTAGTTGCTTCCGCTAATACTACGTCGAATTTACCGTTACGTTTAACTCCAGCATTCTCTAACTCTGTGTAAACTGCTTTAATAGAGTTGCTTAATTCTGCTAAACTTTTAGCGATTTGTTCTTTAGTAGCTTTGTCGTTTCCTAGTAATTCCTTAGCTAGTTTTTAAAAGCTTCTTCGTTTTTTCACTACTGCAGACTTGTACTCTTTGGTTTTCACTTCTATTTTTAAGTCTTTTTTTAGCTAATTCAGTTTTAGCAAGTGTATTTGTCACTTCTGCTTTCGAAGCTACTTGTGTTAATTCTTTTTAGCTGCTGCTACTCTTTTCTTCTTTTGTAGCTTTTGCTTCTTTAGCTTTTTGTTCTGCTTCTTTTTCTCTTCTAATTTTTGTCGAGATGCTTGAGTTTTTAGCTTCTGTTACTACTTGGCTTAAAGCTTGCACTGCTTGCGCTTGTGCATCTACTTCTGCTTGTGTAGCAGCTTCGTTAGCTAATACTGCTTTTGCTGTTTCTAACGCTTCTTTTGCTGCTTCTACAGCTGCTTTGTCAGCGTCTTGAGCTGATTTTAATTTTTCTTCTAATGTAGCAATGCTAGCTTTTAAGATTTCTTTCTTAACTTCTGCTTTAGGAGTTTCTGCTCCTACTTTTGCTGCTACTGCTGCTGTAACATTTTCTTTTGTAGTTTCTACAACAGGTTTTTCTTCTGCTTTTGGTGTAGCTTCTGCTTTTTCACCTGCGTTTGTTGTATTGTCTACAGTTGTGTTATTTGACACTTCTTCAGCAGCTTGTGCTACTGCTCCAGCACCAAAAAAGATACTTGCACCGATTACTACTGATGCTGTACCTACTTTAAACTTCTTAATAGAATATGATTCTACTTTTGTACCTTGTTTTGTATCTTTTAAATATTGGTTATTTTTACTTACCATATATTCCTCCTTTATATATTACCTTGAACAGCTTTTTAATGAATACTTAATCTTAACTTGTACCTACTAAAATAAAACTTTTCGGTTCTATCTTTTTGGTTGTTTCGATATTAAGACAAATAACTTTACCTCTTAATGCATCTCCCCGACTTAATATTCATTTTTTGCTATTCTACATCTTTTTGTTATTATTAGTAAACTTACGATGAGAAATCCATTAGGATTCTTAAAATCATTTTACCTAAATTAAATTTTTTTGTCCATAAAAATGACTCATAAATTCTCAAAAAAATTTTTTAAAAATGTTACTTTAAGTAACTTTAATTTATTTTTAATAGTACTTCCGACTATTTTAACTAGACAAAAACACTATTTAATAGCTTTTTCAGTATCTTTTACTTTGCTTTTTAATGTATTGAGAATTATTATAGACATAAGTGATACTATAAACAATTTTTTTAAGGCTTTGTAAAACAATATGCACTGCATTTTTTTCGTTTTAATATTATAGACATTTATACAATTATTAACCAAGAAAAACATTTATAAAATATTTCACTATTATATTTATCAATAACTTAACTTTTTAACTTTATTAATTATTCACATATTTTTATTTTTAGTGATTCTAAAAAAATCTCTAAAAATTACTCCATGTTATTATTTACTATTTTTTTCAGTAAATCTGTTATAATCATTATCCCCTAAAAACCCCCTTACATCATTTTAGATAAAGGAGTTGCTATTTATGAAGAAATTTAAACTTGATAAAAAAACCATGTAATAGATATTACTGATGAAATATTTTCAACTATTAGATATATGAGTTATAGAGAAAGATATATAAATAAGAAAGATACAGACCACAATATTATTCATTATTGTGCCTTCGATACAGAAGAGAGCGACGGAGAAAATTTAGTTAGAGATTACTCTCCATTACCTGATGAAATAGTCATTACTAAAGAAACTTATAACGCACTGTATGACGCTTTAGCTACATTATCGATAGAAGATCAACTTCTACTATACAACTTATTTGTAAAAGGGGAGTCTTTACGTAGTATAGCTATTAAGGAACAAAGCAATGCTATGACTATCAGCCGTCATCGTGATAAATTATATAAACAACTAGCTATTTTACTGATTAAGCATAAAATTGACAACTAGTACAGTATGAACTTTGTGTGAATTATTACACAAAATTCGTTACAAAACTTAAAAAATTTCACTATATATAGTGAAGAGGGATTTTTCGTAAGGGGTATATTTATTTGTATTTTTATATCGCTAAGGATTGTTTTTTTCTCACTCCTTTTAATTCATAAATTACTTTTTATCATTGTCTTCATAGAGGTATTCATGTAGAGAGTGGCTTTAGGAGGAAATTGTTATGAAAAAAAGTACTATTTGAATGATAGGGAGACAGAATCTTTTTACGAATTATTAGAAATTAAAAAAAGGATTTAATCACTAGAGCTCTTTACAAAGTTAAAATACCAAGAAAAACTTCATCACGAATTTTTATAATTATGGTTTTAGAAGGTTTATTAGTCAGTTTCTTAATTCTTAATGAAGGGAAAAATTGAAGAAAAAGATTTCGACCGTTTCGCTTTTTACTACTATTAAGAGAAAACTAATTGACGAGATTCGCTACAGAAATAAGGATAAAAGTATACCTTTAGATATTTTTCGATAATAACAGCAAAGATGCAACAGATGATAATTACTCATTTGTGTACATTCAGTTGTTTGAATATTTGAAAAATACCCTAGATAAACAGGAACTTAAATTTTTTTCTGCGAATTCATAAAATCTCTAGACATTAAAAAAACTGCAGAAGCTATGAACATATCATTACGAACAGCCTATAGAATACACAAACGAATTAAGGGAGTTTGTGAAAGTTTTTATTAAGTAGATAGAACAAATATCAACCACTCTCTATGTGAATATCTAATATATATCTAATACTCCTATCATACAATATACTAAACTGACTTCACCTCGTCAGTTTTTTATTTACCCGCAACAACAAGAAACTATACGAGCTATTACTCTTTCTAGATAAGAACAGCATAGTTCTAAGGTAAAATCAATGTCGATCATAAAAAAGACACCCTCGAAAATTATCGAGAGTGTCTTTTATATATCATAAGAGTTTCTTTTTTTATTAAATTATAAATTTCAAATTAGTTTTTATTATTTTTACGACGTTTTGCCGCTGCAAGTAATCCACCGAACATCGCAAGCCCCATTCCTACTAATCCAGTATTAGTTTCTGTTGTACCTGTATTTGCTAAACGTTTAGCTTGAGCTTTTGGTGTTACTGGTTTAGTTACTTTTCTGAAGATGTGACGTACATTTCCATCTTTATCAACTACAGTATTAACTAATTCATATCCTGGAATTGATCCTGGATCTTTAGTTCCATTTTCAGTCGGTTTTAATGGGTTTCCATTTTCATCTACCCATGTTATAGATTTTTCTACTACTGGAGTTGTAACTTTTTCGTATACGTGCTCAATGTCTCCGTTTGGAAGTTTCTTAGTTTCTACGAATCTGTATCCTGGGATATCTTTCTTCGGTTGTTCTCCATCTTCTGTCGGATAGTTTGGAATTACATTTCCTTCTTTATCTTTGAATGATGTTTTAACTTTTTCGTATACATGCTCTGTATCTCCATTTGGAAGAGTCTTAGTCTCTACAAATCTATATCCTGGAATATTATCTTTCTTCGGAGTTGTTCCTTCTTCAACTGGGTAGTTTGGAATTTCGTTTCCATCTTTATCTTTGTGACTAGTTTTAACTTTTTCGTATACGTGTTCTGTATCTCCATTTGGAAGTTTCTTAGTCTCTACGAAGCGGTATCCTGGAATATCTTTCTTCGGAGTTGTTCCTTCTTCAGTAGTTGTTCCTGGAATTACATTTCCATCTTTATCTTTATGAGTTGTTGTAACTTTTTCATAGATGTGTTTTGTATTTCCTTTTTCGTCTACTTCAGTTTTAACAACTTTGTATCCTGGGATTACTTCAGATGGTGTTTTTCCATCTTTAGATGGAATTAATTCAGTTTCTTTTCCATCTTTACCTACAACCACAAATTTAGTGTCTGGACGTACTGTTGGAGTATATGTAGCTGTAACTGGTGTTCCGTTCTTATCTACACGTTTAACTGTCACACCTTTAGCTTTTCCTACGAAGTTTGGTTCTGGAGTGAATGTTACTTTACCATCTTTGTCGATAGTGTATGTTCCTTCTCCTGGTACTACAACTTTACCATCTTTATCAGCACCTTCTAGTATTGGCGCTACTGTTTCATCGATTGGTACATTAGGATTTCCTGGTTTGAATTCTGGTGTTCCTGTTTGTGGTTGCCCCTTAGGTCCTTCAGACTCTGCTGGTGTTCCTTCTGGTGTTACTGGTGTTACTGTTGGTGTGTATTTAGCCGTTACTGGTGTTCCGTTCTTGTCTACACGTTTAACTGTTACTCCTTTAGCTGTACCTGTGAAGTTTTTCTCTGGAGTGAATGTTACTGTTCCATCTGGATTTACTTTGTATGTTCCTTCTCCTGGTACTACTTTCTCAGTTGATCCATCTTCGAATGTTGCTGGTACTTCATCATCCATTGGTACTTCTGGGTTTCCTGGTTTGAATGTTGGTTTTCCAGTTTGTTCTTTACCTTGGATATCTGTTGTTTCAGCTGGATCTGCAGTTGGTGTTACCGGCGTAACTGTTGGTGTGTATTTAGCCGTTACTGGTGTTCCGTTCTTGTCTACACGTTTAACTGTTACTCCTTTAGCTGTACCTGTGAATGTTTTCTCAGGTGTAAATGTTACTGTTCCATCTGGATTTACTTTGTATGTTCCTTCTCCTGGTACTACTTTCTCAGTTGATCCATCTTCGAATGTTGCTGGTACTTCATCGTCCATTGGTACTTCTGGGTTTCCTGGTTTGAATTCAGGTTTTCCGTTTTGTTCTTTACCTTGGATATCTGTAGTTTCTGCAGGTGTTCCTTCTGGTGTTACTGGTGTTACTGTTGGTGTGTATTTAGCCGTTACTGGTGTTCCATTCTTATCTACACGTTTTACTGTTACTCCTGTTCCTTTCCCTGTGAAGTTTTTCTCTGGAGTGAATGTTACTGTTCCATCTGGCGCTACTGTGTATGTTCCTTCTCCTGGAATTGTCTTAGTTGTTGATCCATCTTCGAATGTTGCTGGAGTTTCATCATCCATTGGTACTTCATCAGCACCTGGTGTAAATGTTGGTTTTCCAGTTTGTGTTTTACCTTGGATATCTGTAGTTTCAGCTGGCTCAGCTGTTGGTGTAACTGGAGTTACTGTTGGTGTGTAAGTAGTTTCTACTTTTGTTCCGTTAGTATCTTTAGCTACAACTTTCGCTGCATCTGGTGTTCCTGTGAAGTCTTTGTTTGGTTGGAATGTAATTACTCCTGTTGTTGGATCGATCGTGTATGTCCCAACTTCTTTTCCATCTTTTGTTGCTGGCATTGTTGTTACTTCGTTTCCACTTGGGTCTACTAGTTTTACTGTAGTTTTGTCGATTGGTGCTACTTCGTCACCTTGTTTGAACATTGACTCAGTTTCTTGAGTTTGTGGTTGTCCTTGTTTTCCAGTTGTTTCTTTTGGCTCAGCTGTTGGTGTAACTGGAGTTACTGTTGGTGTGTAAGTAGTTTCTACTTTTGTTCCGTTAGTATCTTTAGCTACTACTTTCGCTGCGTCTGGTGTTCCTACGAAGTCTTTGTTTGGTTGGAATGTGATTACTCCTGTTGTTGGATCGATTGTGTATGTTCCAACTTCTTTTCCATCTTTCATAGCTGGCATTGTTGTTACTTCATTACCATTTGGATCTACTAGTTTAACTGTAGATTTATCGATCGGTGCTACTTCATCACCTTGTTTGAACATTGACTCAGTTTCTTGAGTTTGTGGTTGTCCTTGTTTTCCAGATGTTTCTTTTGGTGTTGCCGTTGGAACTACTGGTGTTACTGTTGGTGTGTAAGTAGTTTCTACTTTTGTTCCGTTAGTATCTTTAGCTGTAACTTTTGCTGGATCTGGTGTTCCCGTGAAATCTTTGTTTGGTTGGAATGTAATTACTCCTGTTGTTGGATTGATTGTGTATGTTCCAACCTCTTTACCATCTTTCATAGCTGGCATTGTTGTTACTTCATTACCACTTGGGTCTACTAGTTTAACTGTAGTTTTATCGATTGGCGCTACTTCATCACCTTGTTTGAACATTGACTCAGTTTCTTGAGTTTGTGGTTGTCCTTGTTTTCCAGTTGTTTCTTTTGGTTCAGCTGTTGGAACTACTGGTGTTACTGTTGGTGTGTATGTTGCTGTAGCTGGTGTTCCATTCTTATCTTTCACTTCTACTGTTGCTGGATCTGGTGTTCCTATGAAGTCTTTATTTGGTTTGAATGTTACTACACCTGTTAATGGATCGATTACGTATTTACCAACTTCTTTTCCGTCTTTTGTTGCTGGAATTTCTGTTGATTCTACTGGTTGTCCATTCACTACGAATTTAGCTGGTTGCTGTTCGTTGATTGTAATTGGTGCTGTTTCATCACCTTGTGTAAACTTAGGTGTACCTGTTTGTTCTTGACCTTGTTTACCACTTGAAGTTACATCTTCACCTGTTGGCTTAACCGGTGTTACTTCTGGTGTATATTTACCTTTTGATGTAACTGGAACTTTATTTCCTTCTGAATCTGTCGCTGTTACTGATACTTGTACATTAACACCTTTAGCTTTTCCTGTAAATGTTGGAAGTGGTTCGAATGTTACTACACCTGTTTTTGGATCGATTGAGTATGTTCCTTCTCCATCAACTACCACTTTACCTTCAGCATTAGCTCCTTCTAATGAGTATGCAGCTGTTGTCCAGTCTACATTCGTTCCATCTAATGTATTATCTGTATTATTTAATTCAGAGAAACGATCTTTTCCTGATTTAGATGTTTGAGGTTGTCCTTGTTTTCCTGTAGTCTCATCTTCAGATGGTGCAATTCCGTACACAGTTGGTGTATATGAATTTTCTACTGCTACTGTTACTGGATTTCCTGATTCATCATTAAATGTTACATCAGCCGCTACCATTACTGGATTTGCAGTCCCTACAAATCCTTCTACTGGAGTAAACGTTACTTCACCTGTCGTTGGATCTACAGTATATGTTCCTTCTGCAGTTGTTACTGAGGCAACTTTTGCTCCTGTTTTTGGATCTACTAGTTTGTAATTTGATACTGTAGTTCCTTCTTTTCCATCATTGAAGTTATCTGCCATTGAATCAGTTTGTTTTTGACCTTGAGCTCCTGATGATTTCTCTGGATCTGTTACTACGATATAGTAAGTTGTTTCCGCTACTGCATCTTCAGTAACTTCACCAGCATCTGTTCCACCAACTGTTGGAGTTGTTACAACACCGTTTGAATCTACTGCTCTCGCTGTTACTTTGTAACGTCCTTTTTGAGATAATACATAAGCGTTAGCTTTAGCTAAGTTTGCTTCTGCTGCTGTTTTAAGAGCTGTACGTGCTGTTTCTACCGCTTTTTCAGCTTCTAAAGCCGCAGTACGCGCTGTTTCTACTTCAGTATTTTTTGTTGAAAGGTTTGCTTTAGCTGTTTCTAATTGCGCCTCAATAGATGCTTTAAATTCTTTAACATGCGCAAGTTTTCTTTCTGCTAATTCTTGAGCTGTTGGTGAAATTGTACGTAGTTTTAAGTTATCTAATGCTTTTTGAGCATCTTCTGCCGTTCTTGTTGAACGATCTAACAGTTCTTGAAGACGTGCTAATTCATTTTGTGTTTCTTGTTGTTCTTTTAAAGCCGTTGCTGCTGCTTGAGTTTTAGCTGCTGCTGTACGTTGAGCTTGAATATAAGCTGTTTCTTCTGCTTGAGCTCCGTCAAAAGTAGTTACTGTTCCGTCTGGTGCAGTTGCTGTTACTTTTGTTTTAATAGTATCTGAATCTGTTGCTGATGTTTTATCATCGATTGTATCTGCGAATGCTACATTTGCTTTAGTAGATTTAATTAAGTCTACTGATGTACCTTTGCTTCTGAATAACTTGTTGAAGTCCCTGTTGGTTTAGCATTTTGAATTGATGCTACATCAGTTGAACTTGCTTCACGGTATGAAACATATCCTTTAAATCCTGATGCTGTTTCGATTTCCCAACCAGCATTTGATTCTTTAGCTGTTACTGCTGTTCCGTCAGAAGATGTCCATTGGTTTGTTACTGAGTCGTAACTTACTGTAACTACCATTCCTTGTTCTGAAGATGTGTTATCTTTTTTAACTAGAGTCTCTGTACGTGTAACATTACCTACTGCAGTTACCTCACCATTTTTACGGATTTCAGCAATTTTATCTACTAATGTTGCCGCTGAAGACGTTGTATTCCATGTACGTTCAAATTCATAAACAACGAATTTAACATCACCATTTGCTTGAGCATCTGTATAAACACGACGTTCAATAAGAGTTGTTGTGCCATTATTATTTTCTTTCAATTCATATGCTTTTTCTGTTGGTAATGAATATTTACCTGTTGCACGGTTAAACATTGCTTTGTATGTGTTTCCTGCTGCATCATTTACCATAGCAAATTCACGTTGAATATGTGCTTTTACCTTATCAGTTGTTGCTTTAGCTGCAATGCTATCAACACCTACATATTTAGTAGATTCTGGAGTTACTGTTAAGTTAATAGTTGAATCTCCTGAAGTTGCAACTGGTGCTAATACCGCTCCTTCTTGAACTGCTGTATTTGTAGTACCTGCAGCTACAACCCAGTTTCCATTCTTAGCTATTAATTTTGTAACTGTTCCATCTGGCATTGTAATTTCAGCTTTGTTAGCTCCATTTGAAATTGTTACAGGTACATTTGTTGCATAAGCTTCAACATTCTTAACTGTAATCTTAGGTGCTACTGCGATTGTAATATTTTCATGAGCTTCTTGACCATACATATTCCAATCCATATTTCTTGCATTGGTTGTATTGTTATAATCTTTCGCATAAACAGCCGCTGTGAAAATTCCAGCTTCACTTGCCGTTCCTGTAATATCTCCAGTTTTTGGATCGTAATTTAATCCTGGTACGACATCATTGATTGAAGTTTTACTTCCCGTATAATTACCGTTTAAGGCAGTATGCGCTGTGATCGTTTGTGGTCCGTTCTCGGTATTTACTTTAGATCCATCAACTGCAGTAAAAGTTGCTCCATTCGTGCCTCCAGGAGCAGTTTTTGAACCGGCAACAACTTTTTCTCCATTACTTCTGTATACATAATCAGCTCTTTCATCACGAGTCATTCCATCGTTATCAACATATTTAATATTATGATTAACTTGATCGCCTATTGTTACTAATTTTGATGACCCTTGAATAAGTGGTGCAGATGAATCTTGCCATCCTATCCATCCAGCTGTTAAATCTCTGAAAGTAACTTCCTGAGTAGCTCCATCTTTCTCTACAGTTACAATATAGCGCATGTCATATACACCGTTTTGAAGAGTAGATGCTACATATCCTTCTACAGTATCTGTTTTTTCATTATAAGCTAATCCTGGAAGTAAGTTGCTTAAGGCAATGTTTTTGATTGTGTATCCTGCAGCAGTTGCCTCTGGTGATAAACTAAAACGTTTTTTTGCATCTGTAATATATACATAATGATTTCCTTGTTCATAAGTGTATCCATAGATTTCTGTAGCTATATATTCATAAGCTCCTTTTGAACCATATACTGTACCATTATTAACATTACCTGTAACACGTAATTTTCCATTCCATAGTTCTGCTTCACGTCCAAGTTTTTGAGCTTCTGTTTTTGATAAAGGAATGTCTGTACGACCACTTACCCCTGCTTGTCCACTATTAGCGGCAGGGACATCAGTGTTCTCTGATTGATATCCATGAACATAAATTTTATAGTTGTTGTTACCATCTAATACTTTATAAGATTTACCTGTAGATCCAAGAAATTCACCATTTTCTTTTCTTAGTTCTGTAGAAGCAGCTGTGTATCCTTCGTTAGCTGAACGTAAGTTAGAACCTTTTTCAATTTCTTTTCCGTTACGCTCATCTTTTGAACCTGTGTTTTCGATTGAGTTTGAATCAGATTTTTTATCTGTGTTCTCAGCTTTTTTAGCTACAGTTTCTTTACCATTTGTAGTATCTACCGTTGGTGTTTCTTTTTTCTCAACTAGTTTGTTTTTTAATTTTGAGTTTACAGTCGTTACAAGTTTGTTGTAAGCTGCTTTTAACTCGTCTTGTGTTTTAGCATTTGCTAAAATTGCTTTAGCATTTTCTAATTCTGCTTTTAATAGTGCTACAGACTCGTCTGTTTTGTTAGTGTATTTTCCTTCTTCTAGATTAGCTGAAACTTCGTTAATGTATTTTTCTAATCCAGATTTATCTAATTTAGCTTCTGCTTTAGGTGCTTCTGCTCCTACTTTTGCTGCTACTGCTGCTGCTACACTTTCTTTAGTGTTTTCTACTTTTGCTGGTTGTGCCACTGCTTTTGGTGCAGCTTCTACTTTCTCACCTGCGTTTGTCGTGTTGTCCACAGTTGTATTGTTAGAAACTTCTTCAGATGCTTGAGCTACTGCTCCAGCTCCTAAAAAGATACTTGCACCGATTACTACTGATGCAGTACCAACTTTGAATTTTTTAATAGAGTAACTTTCTACTCTAGTACCCTCTTTAGTACTCTTTAAATATTGGTTATTTTTTTCCTACCATTATTTTTCCTCCTATGACATAAATTATATTATCAATTCTGAATTTCTAGACATTCATCTAAGATAACAAAACATAAAAAAACATAACATTCCTGTTACATTTTTTTCATAAATCATATTACTTCTCTGTAAAAACTTTAATATAATATTTCTCCAAATACAAATTAACCTTTTTACAATCATTATATTAACTTGTATATATATTTTACTAATTTTTGAAATATATCTTAATTTCGAATATTATTGTACCAAAATATTTGTATTATGTCTACTATTTTTCTTAAATATTTATCACTATCTTTAAAATTTTTTTCTTTTTTTCCTCAATGATAAATCCCCTATAAAAACTTTTTAAAAATCAAGTTTTTTTAAACTAATAAAAATCAAAAAGAATCAACTTCTGTAATTATTGTAATCATCTAGAAGGAAAACCAATTTTTCTTTAGATTTTTTTAAAAATTTATGATTTTTTTCAACTCAAATCTAACCTCTAATACAGAAATTAACCTTCATAATGTAACAGTTTATAAAACACTTTTTAAATAAATGTTTTACATTTGATACCTATATAAAAATTTAATCAATACATCTTAGTTAAAATTTACTTAAAATAACTTAAAAAAATATAAATTTTTACTTAAAATATACTTTTAAACTACTCTTTGTTCCTTTTTTTCATCTTAATTTTTAGTTTTAAAATTTATGAATTTTATCTAAACTTGATTATTTTCATTTTTCATAATACAGCATTTCAACTCGGAAAACACAAAAACCACCCTCTATTAGCTAGAGGGCGGTTCATATATATCATTAAGAGTTTTTTAGATTTCTAATTAGTCTTCTTTTCTTTGGCGTTTTCTTACAGCCACAGCAATACCTGCAAGTAATGCTCCAAATCCTGCTAATCCTGTATCAACTCCACTTTCACCTGTATTAGCTAGGCGTTTAGGTTGTACTTTTTCAATAGAGTCCGTTACTTTTCTGAAGATATGTACTAAGTTACCTTCTTTATCTACGATAGTTCGTACGAATTCATATCCTGGAACTTTTCCTGCTTCTTTAGTTCCTTTTTCTTCTGGTTTTAGAGGATTTCCGTTTTCGTCTACCCATATTGTAGTTCTGCTTTCTTCTGGAATACGATTAACCGGTTTAAAGATGTGACGTACATTTCCATTTTCATCAGTTACAGTTCTTACGAACTCATATCCTGAGAATTCTCCTGGAACTTTTGTTCCTTTTTCTTCTGGTTTCAATGGATTTCCATTTTCGTCTACCCATGTTGTAGTTTTTTCTGTCACTGGAGTTGTAACTTTTTCGTATACGTGCTCAATGTCTCCGTTTGGAAGTTTCTTAGTCTCTACGAATCTGTATCCTGGGATGTCTTTCTTCGGTTGTTCCCCTTCTTCTGTTGGATAGTTTGGAATTTCTTTTCCTTCTTTATCTTTAAATGAAGTTTTAACTTTTTCGTAGATGTGTTTTGTATTTCCATCGTTATCTGTTACAGTTTCTACAAATCTATATCCTGGGATGTCTTTCTTAGGAGTTGTTCCATCTTCAGTTGGGTATCCTGGAATTTCTTTTCCTTCTTTATCTCTGAAGATAGTGTCTGGACGAACTGTTGGTGTATAAGATGCAAAAATTGTTTTACCATTTTTATCTTTTCTAACAACTGTTACACCAGATGCTGTTCCTACGAATTCTGGTTCTGGAGTGAACGTTACTTTTCCATTTGGATCGATAGTGTAAGTTCCTTGACCTGGTACTACTTTTGTAGTTTTTCCGTCTTCGAATGTTGGTGGTACATCTTTATCGATGTCTCCTTCGAATACTGGAGTATTTGATTGAGGTTTACCTTTCGGTCCTTCAGATACCACATCTTTAGTTGATGTTGCTCCTAGAACTGTTGGTGTGTATTTCGCTGTTACTGGTGTTCCATTTTTATCAACACGTTTAACAGTTACACCTTTTGTTACACCTACGAAGTCTTTTTCTGGAGTAAATGTTACTTTTCCATCTTTATCAACAACGTAAGTACCTTCTCCTGGTACTACTTTTGTAGTTGAACCGTCTTCGAATGTCGCTGGTACATCTTTATCGATTTCTACTGTTTTGTTTTTACCGTTAACAGTTTCTGATCCACCTTTGAAGACTGGTGTTTCTTCTTGAGGTGTATTCTTAGGACCAACTGATGTTACATCTTCTCCAGATGGTGATACTGGAATTACTGTTGGTGTGTATTTCGCTGTTACCGGTGTTCCATTTTTGTCAACACGTTTAACAGTTACACCTTTTGCTACACCTGTGAATGTTTTTTCTGGTACGAATGTTACTGTTCCATCTGGTGCTACAGTGTAAGTTCCTTCGTTTGGTACTACTTTTGTAGTTGAACCATCTTCGAATGTTGCTGGTTTATCGTTATCGATTTCTACTGTTTCTTCTTTACCATTTACAGTTGTTTTTCCACCTTTGAATGTTGGTTTTCCTGTTTGAGTTTCACCTTGTAGATCTTTAGATTTAGCTTCTTTACCTTTTGGTGTTACCCCTAATACTGTTGGTGTGTATGTTGATTCAGCTGGTGTTCCATTTTTGTCAACACGTTGAACTGTTACACCTGTTCCGCGTCCTGTAAATTGTGGTTCTGGTGTGAATGTTACTTCTCCAGTTTTCGGATCGATTGTGTATGTTCCTTCATTCGGTACTTTAATAGTAGTTTCATCCGTTGGTTTTCCAGTTTCTGGATCTACGAATTTCGCTGGTTTATCAGTATCGATTTCTACTGTTTTCTCCACTCCATTAACAGTTGTTTACCTGGTGTGAAGTTAGGAGTTGCTTTTTGTGTTGCTCCTTGAATACCTTCAGTAGTTTTTTCTTCACCTGTTGGTGTTACTGGTACTACAGTTGGTGTGTAAGTTGCTGTTGCTGGTGTTCCATTCTTATCGACACGTTGAACTTTAATTCCTGAAGTTTTACCTTTGAATTGTGGTTCTGGTGTGAATGTTACTTCTCCAGATTTCGGATCGATTGTGTATGTTCCTTCTCCTGGTACTTTTACAGTTTTTTCTTCTGTTGGTTGTCCAGTTGCTGGGTCTACCAGTTTAGCTGGTTTATCGTAGTTGATTTCCACTGTTTCTTCTTTACCATTTACAGTTGTTTTTCCACCTGTGAATGTTGGTGTTGATTTTTGTGGTGCACCTTGGATATCTTGTGTTTCTTTTTCATCACCTTTTGGTGTTACTGGTTTAACAAATGGAGTATATTTACCATTTACCGGTGTTCCGTTTTTATCTTCACGTTGAACTTCAATTCCTTTAGCTTCACCAGTGAAGTTTGGTTCTGGTGTGAATGTTACTTTTCCATGTTCATCTATTGTGTATGTTCCTTCATTCGGTACTTTTACAGATGTTGCATCTGTTGGTTTACCTGTTGTTGGATCTACTAGTTTTGGTGCTTTTTCAGTGTTAATAGGTACTTTTTTGTCACCTTCTTTGAATGTTGGTGTACCTTCTTGTGGTTTACCTTGGATTCCTTCTGAAGTTGCTGGAGTCGCTGTTGGTGTTACCGGTGTGATGTATGGTGTGTAAGTAGTTTCTACTGTGATACCATTTGCATCTGCAGCACGAACACGTACTGGTTGTACTTCTCCGTAGTAAGTTGCATTAGGCGTCAATACTCCGACAGCTTTACCGTCTACTACTTCAAGAGTGTATTCCCCGATTACATTTCCTTTTGAATCTTTTGCATCTACTTTCGGAGCTGGTTGTCCATTTTCATCTAATAATGTGTATGTTGCTGGATCAATCGGTACAGTTTTTTGAACTGCTACTTTTACATCTGGGTGATCGATATCAGGTACAGTCGTTGTATCTACCACACTATCGATGAATGTTAATGTTCCTTTTTGAACTTGACCTTGAACATCTTGTGAAGTTGCTGGTTGCGCTTTCGGTTTAGCTCCGATAACGATTGGACGGTATTTACCAATAGCTGGTTGTCCAAGTTTATCAACACGTTGAACGATTACCCCTTTAGCTTCACCAACGAACGTTTTCTCAGGAACGAAATCAACTGTTCCATCTTGTTGAAGAGTATAAACACCTTCTCCTTCAACTTTTATTGGAGTTCCTACTGCCACTGGTTGTTTTGTTGCTGGATCAAGTACTACCGGTGCAACATTTTCATCGATGTCTACTTTTTTCTCTTCTCCACCGATTTCTACTGTTCCACCTTTGAACTTAGGTTTTCCGTGTTGTTCCTGACCTTGGATATCTACAGAGATTACATCCCATCCTGTAGGTGTTACTGGGTGAACTACTGCTGTGTATTCTCCACGAGCTGGTGTTCCGTTTTTGTCTTTACGGATTACTGTTAATGTTGTACCTTTTCCTGTGAATGTTTTTTCTGGTACGAATGTTACTGTTCCATCTGGAGCTACTGTGTAAGTACCTTCTCCTTTAATTGTCTTAGTTGTATTACCATCTTCGAATGTTGCTGGTACAATATCATCCATCGGTACAGTTTCTTCTTTACCGTTTACTGTTGTTTTACCACCTTCAAAGGCTGGTTTTCCGCTTTGAGTTGCACCTTGGATATCTTCTGTGAATGCCACTTTACCAATTGGAGTTACTGGTTTAACAGTTGGTGTATAAGTCGCTGTTGCTGGTGTACCATTCGCATCTTTAACTTCTACTGTTGCTGGTACTGGAGTACCTACGAAGTCTTTATTCGGTGTGAATGTTACTTTTCCTGATGTTGGATCAATTGTGTATGTACCAACTTGTTTTCCTGTTGAATCTTTGGCTGGAATTGTTGGTTGATCTGTTGGTTTACCTGTTGTTTGGTCTACTAATTTAGCAGGTTGAGTTGCATCGATTTTAATCGGAGCAACTGGGTGTCCTTGCGTAAATGTTGGAGTTCCTTCTTGAGGTGAACCTTGGATTCCTTCTGAAGTTGCCGGTGTTCCTGTTGGTGTTACCGGTGTAATATTCGGTGTATAAGTAGTTGTTACAGGTGTTCCGTTTTTATCTTTCGCTTGAACAGTTACTGGTTCTACTTTACCTACATATGTTTTATCAGTTGGTGTAAATACCGCTACTGCTTTTCCATCTACATTCTTAACAGTGTATTTACCTACTACTTTTCCTGTAGCATCTTTAGCTGGTACTTCTGTAGCTGGTTTTCCATTTTCATCTAATAATGTGTATGTTGTTGGATCGATTGGTACTTTTTTCTCAACACCATCGATTGTTGTTTTCGAATCGTTGAATGTTACAGGTTGCTCTTGAGTTGCACCTTGTACGTCTGTTGATGTTGCCGCTTCTGCAGTTGGAGATACTGGTTCAACTACTGGAGTGTATTTTCCAGTTGCTGTTACTTCTACAGTAGCTCCTTCTTTATCAGTCGCATTAGCTGTTACTTTTACATCTACACCTTGAGCTGTTCCTGTGAATGTTGGAAGTGGAGTGAATGTTACTACACCTGTTGATGGATCGATTGTGTAAGTTCCTTCGTTTGAAACAACAACTTTACCTTCATTGTCAGCACCTTCTAATGAGTACTTAACTTTAGTTAAATCAACATTTGTACCATCTGGAGTGTTTTCTGGAGTGTTTAGTTTAGAGAATCTTTCACTTCCTGGTTTAGAAGTTTGGACTGCTCCTTGTACATCTTTAGTTGTATCAGCATTACCTTTAACACCATATACTGTTGGTGTATATGTAGTTGATGCTTCTACTGTTACAGGGTTACCATCTTCTCCTGGGATAGTTACATTAGCTGCTACTGTTAATGGTTTAGCAGTTCCAACATATCCTTGAGCTGGTGTGAAGCTTACTTTTCCTGTTGTTGGATCTACTGTGTAAGTTCCTTCATCAGTTGTTACTGAAGAAACTTTATTTCCTGTTGTTGGATCTACTAGTTTGTAGTCTGATACTGTAGAGTTTTCAGGAAGACCAGTTTTGAAGCCTTTTTCCATAGTATCACTTTGTGGAGTATCTTGAGCTCCTGAAGAAATTTCTGGTTTAGGTACTACGATGTAGTAAGTTATTTCCGCTACTGCATCCTCAGTTACTTCACCTGAATCTGTTCCTCCTACAGTTGGAGTAGTTACAACACCATTTGAGTCTACTGCTCTTACTGTAACTTTATAACTTCCATATTGACCTAATGTATAAGCTGCGATTTCTGGGTTCGCTAAGTTTGCTGCTGCAGCTGTTTTAAGAGCTGTACGTGCTGTTTCCACTGCTTTTTCAGCTTCTAGGGCTGCAGTACGTGCTGTCTCTACTTCGGTATTTTTCGTTGAAAGATTTGCTTGAGCTGTTGCTAATTGCGCCTCAACAGATGCTTTGAATTCTTTTACATTAGCAAGTTTTCTTTCTGCTAATTCTTGAGCTGTTGGCGAAATTGTACGTAATTTCAAGTCATCTAATGCTTTCTGAGCATCTTCTACAGTTCTTGTTGAACGATCTAATAGTTCTTGAAGACGAGCTAGTTCGTTTTGTACATCTTGTTGTTCTTTTACAGCTGTTGCTGCCGCTTGAGTTTTAGCTGCCGCTGTATGTTGAGCTGTAATGTACGCTGCTTCTTCTGCTTTTGCCGCATCGAATACTTTTTGGCTTCCGTCTGGAGCTGTTACTGTTACTTTTGTTTTAATTGTTTCTGATTGTGCATCATCTGATTTATCATCGATTGTATCTGTGAAATCAACGTTAGCTTTTTCTGATTTTAATAAATCTACTGAAGCATCTTTTGCTTCTGCGTAGCTTGTTGAAGTCCCCGTTGGTTTAGCATTTTGAATTGATGCTACATCTGTTGAACTTGCTTCACGGTATGATACATATCCTTTGAATCCTGAAGATGTTTCGACTTCCCAACCAGCATTTGATTCTTTAGCTGTTACAGTTGAACCATCAGAAGATGTCCATTGGTTTGTTACTGAATCGTAACTTACAGTAACTACCATTCCTTGTTCTGAAGATGTGTTATCTTTTTTAACTAGAGTTTCTGTACGTGTAACATTACCTACTGCTGTTACCTCACCGTTTTTACGAATTTCAGCAATCTTGTCTACTAATGTTGACGCTGAAGATGTTGTATTCCATGTACGTTCAAATTCATAAACAACAAACTTAACATCACCATTTGCTTGAGCATCTGTATAAACACGACGTTCAATAAGAGTTGATGTACCATTACCATTGTCTTTTAATTCATAAGCTTTTTCATTAGGTAATGAATATTTACCTGTCGCACGGTTAAACGTCGCTTTGTATGTGTTTCCTGCTGCATCATTTACCATAGCAAATTCACGTTGAATATTCGCTTTCACCTTGTCAGTTGTTGCTTTAGCTGCAATACTATCTACACCCACGTATTGCGTAGCATCAGATGTTACAGGAAGATTGAATTTCGAAGGTGCTGTTGTAGATGCTGCCCCTAATACCGTACCTTCTTGTACAGCTGTATTTGTAGTACCAGCTGCTACCGTCCAGTTTCCATCTTTAACTATAAGTTTTGTAACTGTTCCATCTGGCATTGTAATTTCTGCTTTGTTAGCTCCATTTGAAATTGTTACAGGTACATTTGTTGCATAAGCTTCAACGTTTTTTACAGTAATCTTAGGTGCTACTGCGATTGTAATATTTTCGTGTGCTTCTTGACCGTACATATTCCAATCCTGATTTTTCGCATTGGTTGTATTATTATAGTCTTTCGCATAAACAGCCGCTGTGAAAATTCCAGCTTCACTTGCTGTTCCTGTAATCAATCCTGTCTTAGGATCATAATTTAATCCTGGTACGACATCATTTATCGAAATTTGACTTCCTGTATATGTACCATTTAAAGCTGTATGCGCTGTGACTGTTTGTGGTCCGTTCTCGGTATTTACTTTAGATCCATCAACTGCAGTGAAAGTTGCTCCAGTCGTGCCTCCAGGAGCAGTTTTTGAACCGGCAACAACTTTTTCTCCATTTTTTCTGTATACATAGCCAGCTCTTTCATCGCGACTCATTCCATCGTTATCAACATATTTGATGTTATGATTAACTTGATCGCCTATTGTTACTAATTTTGATGACCCTTGAATAAGTGGTGCGGATGTATCCTGCCATCCTATCCATCCAGCAGTTAAATCCCTGAAAGTAACCTGCTGAGTAGCTCCATTTTTCTCTACAGTTACAATATAACGCATGTCATATACACCATTTTGAAGAGTAGATGATACATATCCTTCTACAGTATCTGTAGCTTCATTATAGGCTAATCCTGGAATTAAGTTGCTTAATGCGACGTTTGTGATTGTATATCCTGCAGCTGTTGCTTCTGGTGATAAACTAAAACGTTTTTTTACATCTGTAAGATACACATAGTGATTTCCTTGCTCATAAGTATATCCGTAGATTTCTGTAGCTATGTATTCATAAGCTCCACCAGATCCCCAAGTTGTTTTCCCATTAGCTTTTCCTGTAGCACGAATTTTTCCATTCCATAGAGCAGCTTCTCGTCCAAGTTTCTGAGCTTCTGTCTTTGATAAAGGAATATCTGTACGACCACTTATCCCTGATTGTCCACTATTTGCCGCAGGCAGCTCAGTGTTCTCAGATTGGTATCCATGAACATAAACTTTATAGTTGTTGTTACCATCTAGTACTTTGTAAGATTTACCTGTAGAGCCAAGAAATTCTCCATTTTCTTTTCTTAATTCTGTAGAAGAAGCTGTATATCCTTCATTAGCTGAAAGAGCTACTCCATATCTACCATCACGACGAACACCTGCAGTTTCTAATTCAGAGTATACTGCTTTGATAGAATTGCTTAGTTCTTCTAAACTTTTAGCGATTTGTTCTTTAGTTACATTATCGCTTCCAAGTAAGTTGTTAGCAACTTTAATAACTTCTTCGTTTTTAGCTACTGCTTGAATAACCGTTGGTTTAGCTTCTAATTTCACTTCGTTTTTACGTAGTGCTTCATTCGCAAGGACGTTTGTTACTTCTGCTTCTGAAGTTACTTGAGTTAATTCTTTCTTAGCTTCTTTAACTTCTTTAGATTCTTTTGCTTCTGATTTTGCTTTTTCTTCAGCTTTTTTAGCTTCGTCTTTCGCAGCTGTTCCAGTTGCTTCTGATTCTGCTACTACTGAAGTTAGCACGTTTAGTGTTGTTACTTTCGTATTAACTTCGTCTTGTGATGCATCAACTTTTGCGAATACTTCTTTTGCTTTTGCTAATTCTTCACGAGCTGTTTTTAATGCAACTTCGTCAGCATTTTTAGCTGTTGCTAATTTTTGTTCTAAGCTATCAATGCTCGCTTTTAGAGCTGTTTTATCAGCTGCTTTTGTCTCAGCTTTCGCAGGTGCTTCTTTCGCCACCTCTACTTTCGGTGCTTCAACTTTTTCAGCTACCGCTGCTGCAACACTTTCTTTCGTATTTTCTACTTTTGCTGGTTGTGCTTCTGCTTTTGGTGCTTCCTCATTTGCCCCTGCATTTGTTGTGTTGTCCGCAGTTGTGTTATTAGAAACTTCCTCAGCCGCTTGAGACACTGCTCCAGCACCTAAAAAGATACTAGCACCGATTACTACTGATGCTGTACCAACTTTGAATTTTTTAATAGAGTACGATTCAACTTTTGTACCTTCTTTAGTGGTTTTTAAGTACTTATTATTTTTTCCTACCATTAAAATTCCTCCTATTCATATATATATAACTTTTTAGCGTTAAATTAAATATCTTCTCTTATGATATATTTTTCTTCTAAAAACTAAACCTTTTTTTACTCTTATTTTTAATTTTTTTGATTATGATATTTAATTTAAACGCATACTACTAATTTGAAATCCATTTTTTTGAATCTTATTATTAATAATACCAAATATTATTATTTTTTTGTCCAAGAACTAAACCTCTCGATCTATTTTTCTTTTTATTTAAAGAGTTATAGATATTCAATATTCATAACTTATCTTTATTTTTTAAAAAAAGGTGAAAAAAACACCTTGAAAAACAACTATTCAGAGCATTCAGACCTGTCTATTAAATTGATAATCAACTAAAATTATTATAAAAAAATTTTTTTACATCACGATGGCTAATAACTCTATAAAATACTTGATATATACATATAATCAGATTAAACTCATTCCATTGATTAAATTAGTGAAAAAAACTATGGTATTATAATGTTTTTTTATCAAAAATTTTCTTCTGATTATTATCTATTAATTTTACTTACAAAAATTATATATTTTTACATTAACAAAAACAATTATTTTTCATCAATTTAGACTAAAAAAATAAAAAAACTATTGTTTGCTTTTATATACTATATTTTTCATATAAAAACCGAAGTATAGCATCTTTTGAACTACACTAATTACAAAATTACAGAACAAAGATTATAGATATATCTACAATCTGAAAAAAAATTCTCGAACATTGAAAAATTATCACCTATATTTCCATCAAATAATACTTTGTATAAATATTTACAATGCGACTCTCTACTCTATTGACCAACTATAAGACGTATGATAGAATGAAAGCGTGGGATATTGTACATTTAACTATTATGTGCAATAGATAGACAATCTTACCAATTTGATTAACGACAATCAAGCAAGCACTTTTAATCAAATTCTATAAAATTTCACCACAAAAACATACTTGGAATTATTGTATATGAGTTATACATTCGACAGTGTATCACTCAACCTAAACAAAAACTAAAATACGAACACGTATACCGGAGGGGTTTATGATTACAATCGAAAACATTAATAAAGTTATAGAAAAAATTAAAAATGAAAACACAAAAGAATATATCGCGATTTCTGTTAATGTAGATAGAGGACTTAATGTTAAAACTAGCAAATTCGGAGGAGTACCATACATCGCAAAAGATGCCGAGGTGCCAGTAGATACAGAAGACAATCAACTTGCACTACTAGCTCAAATCAACTGCACTGAACTCCCAGAAAATAATATTTATCCTAAAAAAGGATTAGTACAATTCTGGATTTCACGCGATGATTCGTTTGGATTAGATTCTAAAGGAACTAATGTTGTAAAATATATCAAAGATATAGACGAAAAACATAACAAACGGAGATGTACTAAGTAAGTATCGTCTTCCTAATGAAGATAACGACGAGGAATATTCACCATTCCAAGAAAAAGATGCATCATTTGCATTAACATTCAACAAAGGAATTTCAACGATTACAGCTACGGACTTCTTATTCGAAGATATCGCAAAAGACGCTATCCGAGAATTATTCCCAGACGAAAAAGTAGAAGATTTATACGAAGACCTTGACAGTGAAGTCTATGAAACTCTATTCAAAGCTTTTGATGGCGTTAAACACGCTATTGGCGGTTATCCAACATTCGTTCAATGGGATCCTCGTGACCCCGAGAATAAAGAAGCGTACGACACAATGCTACTTCAAATAGAAAGCGAATGGGATCCAAACACAAAAGATAATCTAATTATGTGGGGAGATTCAGGAGTGGCAAACTTCTTTATCAACAAAGAAAAAAATTAGCAAACTTAGACTTCGAAGATGTACTATTCAACTGGGATTGCTGTTAATAAGTGAATATTTGAAAAGGACAGAGAGTAAAAATTTACTTTCTGTCCTTTTTTGGGAGCGTATGTTTTATAATTTCTTAGAAGTCAGAAACATTATCCGAACCACAGTAAGGGCAAGTCGGATAACCAAATCCTTGACTTTCAGCATCAAAATAACTATTACAGTTATTACAATAATATTCTACTTCTATCATCCAGATGTTCTTTTCAGGTAACTTTTGCAATTTCTTTATGAATTCTACCATTTCTTTCGGCTTCAACAATAGATCACTTAATAACCACACCTTACAACTTTGTACTTTTTCCATATTAAGCATCCCCTTTTCTAAATTTTCTTCACTTTTATTATACTCCATTAATAGTAGTTTTTCTAACAATTTAGTATTTCTATGGTTTTTTCTTTATTAGAATTAGACAACGAACCAATTCTCGTTTCATATTACTAATCTACCTACACTTACTAGACATTGATTCATCTCAACAACCATTAACTACAAAACGTACCTTAGCCAAAACACTCAATTCTAAAATCAAAACAAAACCCACCTTCGAAATGTATCGAAAGTGGGTCTTATTCTAACTAAGAACGTTCTTAGCTATTTATTCTTAATCTTCGTTGTTTTTACGACGTCTTGCTGCCGCAAGTAACCCACCGAAGATTGCCATTCCTAATCCAGCTAATCCTGTATTAGTTTCAGTTGTACCAGTGTTAGCTAGGCGTTTAACTTTAGTTGGCGCTTTAGGTGCTACTGGTTGAACTAGAGTTGATTTAGGTACTGGAACATAGTTGATTGGTGTATCCGCAGTTGGATTATTCGGTACGTTCGGTACTTCATATCCTTTAGTTGGATCATTTGGATCAACTGGTTTCAACGGTACTAATGGGTTATTTGGTCCAACTGGTTTTGTTGGATCTTTTGGATCGTTTGGATATGGAATTGGATTTGTTGGTGTTCCTGGGATGTTTGGTACCCATGATCCTAACTTATCGTAAACTACTGTTTCGTTGATATCCTTGATTGTATCAGGTGTTACTTTAACATCTTTAGTTGATGATTCTAGATCACCATCTTTAGCAATGTATCCATTTTTTTCATGCCCCGGATTTAGTATACAACCAAAACAAACCTCTTTTGAAATTTGATTTTTGAGTTATTTTCATGTTTTCAAACTACGTAATATAGTTTAAACTTACTTTTCTTTTCGACGTTTTCTTACACTCATAACCAAAGCAGCTAACATCGACATAAACCCTAATTTCGCAACATCCGATGAAGTATTACCTGTGTTAGGCAATCGCTCCGATTTTTTTCTATTAACAACACTAAGAGTCACGATCTTTTCTTCAAGTTTTTCTACTGTTGGTAGATTTTGAAGTTGTTCTTTAGGATTCGGTATAGGTTCGACAAATGAACCTCTGTTTTCGGGAACTTCTAATATAGTCGGTCTATCAGATGGAACTCCTCCTTTAAATTCAGGTACTTCTAACACTGGCGGTTCTATAGGCGACACTCCTCCCCTATATTCTGGAACCTCTAGTACAGGTGGTTCTGTCGATGATGTTCCTCCTTCATACTCTGGAACCTCTAATGTTGGTGCATCAGACGGTACTTGCCAAGTTGGTTTTACAGGAATATCGTAATCATATTGATAGACTACTGTCGTCGTTCCTTCTACAACTTTCCCTGTTTCTGCAGTTACATTGTTAAATTTAGTTGAAACTGGATAAACTCCGTGGTATTTATATACTTTTCCATCTGTAGTCGTTATTTTTTCTACTAATTTTTCTTTTGTGTTATAGTCTGGTGCAGCAAGCTCTTTAACTACATCTCTAGTCGATACTACTTTATCTCCTGATCTTGTAGTATATGTGTAAGTTGTTCTTAAAACAGAATCTTTCACCAATGTTTCAGCTTGTTTGATTTCATTTCCTTCTGGATCAACATACCTAACAACTACAGAACCTACTACTTCTTTTTCTGCAGGCTTAGGATCTTCTTTAGTTACTAAGCGATAAATATAAGTAACTTGCATTTTTTCTTTATTGATTATTCCTTCTTCAGGAGCTGAACCTTCTTTTAGCCCTATGTATTCATAATTAAATCCTGTCTTATCACCTAGAATTGTTTTATATCTTTTCTCAGTCGCATCATAAGTCGGTTCTAAGTTTTCTGTAACTTTCTCTTCCCCTACTTTTGTAGAACCTGAAAGAACATCGTATGTTTTCACTTTTTCATAAGCTATATTTGACGCAATCACTTCCGATTCTTTTAAAATTTCTCCTGATTCAGATTCATAGTTCACACTAACAGATCCCACTTTTGTGTTTTCAATTTTCACAGGCGAATCAGATAATTTTGTAGATAATCTGTAATAATGATTAACCACAGTTTCCCCTTCTCCCATAACTTTATAAGCACGAATCGGAGTAATAATTTCTTTAACTTTATAATCCGTTTCTTCTTTAGCCGTTATGTCTCTCTTAGTAAATTCAGTCTCATTAGTAGTTGAATCATTATTAACGACATTAATATTACTTAAATCATCAGAGATTGTCACTGCCCCTTTATTTACATAAACAGAATCTTCTCTTATTTCAATATCAGGATATACTTTTTTTCCCAATCACTATAATATTCTGGTTCTGCATCTTTATGGTATGAATTAATAAAACCAGATTGGAAACCATCCGTCCTAGAGTATTTTAAAACCCCTTTTTTCGTCTGCGTTACATTTTTCAATCTATTATATTCCGGTAATTTTTCTACTGTCGTTCCCAATGAGATTTCTAAATCGCTTAATACACTTTGAGTTTCTTCAATCTGAGTTCTCAATTTTTTCAGAACTTCTGGATTCCCTTGAGAGAACATTAATCCATTTTCAGATTCCAATAATACTTTAATTTGATTTTGTTTAATCATGTTAATAGTATTTGTAATATGTTGTGCCAACTCTCCCCTTCTTGCTTGAAGCTCTTTTCTATCAGTTTCATTTTTCACATTACGATCAAAATATTCTAATACCCCATATATTTCAGCATGCATTGCTTCTAGAATTTCTTGTAACGATTCATTTTTAAAATGATGATTTTTTTGAATCTGTTATTCCTGGAGGTAAATTTTTTTAGAAATATTATTATAATATAGAATATTCTCATCTTTTTAAATTCACTTTTCCCATCATCAGCTGTACCAAATATATAGTCATCCCCAATAGTTGAAAATTCTCCTGTTATCGATTGCATCCAAAAGGCATAAGTCGGCTTCCCTGGAATCCCTTCTGTTCTATTAAAACCTTCAGTATAATTATATGCAGGTTTCGCAGGAATTTTTTCTCGTCTATACTCTGCTATATTAACAGCTCTCGTACCACTTCCATGAGCATATGTATCACGATCCATCACAAGAATCGTGTCCCCTTCTTTAAGAGTCACATTTTCTTTCGTGAAATCTTTAGCTGTTGCTTGCCCATTTTTCCATTTCGCAACAGCATCTTCATCACTAGTTACTCCATTAGCTTCGACGAATTTCCCATAATATCCATCTGAATTTTCTTCAACTAAATACACTTTTCCTGTAATTTTTCCATAGTTGATCTCTCCTAAATTGTTGTGCATCCCTTCTGGAGAAACAGGAGCTTCCACATCATTAAATTTCGTTTTTGATAAGTTGCTTTGTTCCCATCTACTACTTCTGAGCGAATCCACTTGTATTCTTTATCTTTAGCCTTAATTACCGCTTCTTTTCCTGTGTCTTCATCTATAGCGGTACCTGTTTTTTCTATAGTTGATTCACGATAATCTTTCCCATCGGTATCGTAAGCAATTCCTTTTTTATCATAAGGAGTCGATACTATCCCTTCTTCACCAGCTACTTTTTTCGAATCTTTTAGTTTTGAATTATCATCTTCTAATAGATAATTAACCGTTGCATTAGATTCGAATTTTACAGAATCTGTACCATCCGCATCCCCTGTATTTTGATTTGCTTTAGCAGGTCGATTGTATCGTATGTCAGCTACCGCATCAACAGTCACTTTTTTCTCAGGATTTTGATCATCTGTGAAAGTCGTCTTAGCAGTTGATGAAACTTTTTCAAATTCACTTACAAGCGTCGTTTCATTCTGACCGCCAGAACTTACATTGGCAGATGCAGTTCCACCTCCAGCTAACATCGCTATACCTAAAATCGTTATCGCTCCAATTAATTTTGAATCTGTTCTTCCATCTTTATATTTTCTTAGTGAAAATTTCTCTTTTTTGGTATTTTCAAACATAATTTTCCTCTTTTTTTCTATATATATTAATTTTTTTGTTATACAAAAATCACTAAACCTACGTTTTAGTTACATTGCAAACAACTAGGTAACACGTTTTCAATTGTATCATAATAAGTAGATTTTATCAAATATTCACCAACAATAATTGAAACTTATGAATGTAAAAATACCCTTAGATTTTCATCCAAGGACATTCTCTAGTTTGCCCGATAAAATTAACCATCTTTTAACCTTATTATTTTTCGTTTTGACGTTTTCTTACAGCTAAAACTATTCCTGCGATTAAAGCACCGAATCCTAATACCGCTACATTAGAAGTTTCGCTACCTGTGTTAGCCAAACGTTTCACCTGTGCAGTTACTACAGGTTTACCAAGTACTTCCGGTGTTGGTTCTAGTTCAAGCATTGGCTCTGAAGTTGATTGTCCGAAATCTTTAGTTCTGGTTTATCCACGATTGGAGGATCTAATGGAACTACCCCTCCTTTATATTCAGGAATATCTACCGTAGGTGGGTCTAACGGAGTTGCACCTCCATCATAATCTGGTTTTTCTACTGTTTTAACATCAGCGTATCCATCTACTTTTGTTTCAAACAAGTATCTATTTACTATAATTTCAATACTTTCTTATAGTACTCCACAGCTTTATCTTTTATATATTCTCTAGCGAAAGTTGACGATTTATATTCGCCATCTTGTTGATATTTCACAAGAAGTTCTAATAATTCGTCAAAAGAACTAAAGGTTTTCGTGTTCTTGCAGAGACTTGCGTAATATCTATGCCCTAAATCAACATTAGAAAGTAGACACACTAAACCTTTCGAAGATGCTTCCACCGCTGAATTAGCGAAACATTCACTTAGCGAACAAGATATATACCCTTCATGTTTTTCATAGGGTACTTGTTTTACAAAACCTGCAAATTTAACATTATCTGGTAAGTTATTTTTCGTATATCCTTTAGGTAAATTACCGAAAATCGTAAGTGTACTATCTGGCGTACGTCTAAATGCTTCAATCACGATTTCACATTTTTTTATAAAGGTCATGTTACCTACTATGCACCAATCTTTTATAGTTGTATATACTTCTTCTTTGACTTCTTCTACATAGACAGGTGGTAGGAATCTCACCTTATCACTTCCCAATCTTTCTTCTAAGACGGGACTCGCGACAACATTAGTGCACCAACTTTGCAAGATAAACTTCATAAATGGCGCAAGAATATTATAATGGGTATAAGCAAAAAGTTCTCTACCCGTATTTTGGAAAAACTTTCGAAGTTGTAGGGGATATTCATTAATCATATCTATAATGAATTTATCATCAACGGTTGAATTTTCCGCAAGATATTCACTCACCAACTGCCACTGCGACAGAGTTTCATCCGTTTCTTTTATGTGATACTTATGATAATTTTCAGAGACATCACCTTCTAGTACTACTCCATCTTTATTAAAAAGAATAAATTTATCTTCTTTAGGACTATATTTATATAATAGTTGCGAAGTATAACACTCTAAACTTCCATCTTTGTAGTGAACTAACCCTACATAACCTTCTTTGGTATATTCCACCTCTAAAACATCTTCTAGATTTTCTAGAAAGCTTTTATCTACACTAGGTTTATCTCTAGCTATATCTGATTTTTCAAAAATCACATGATAGAAGTTTTTAAATCCTAGACTTTCAAGAGTTTCTACAAAATTCGGTACAAAATTATCTAGATTCGTCAAAACTAATTTTTGTTCAACACCTATTTCATCAAAAATATTTTGACGTGCGAGTTGACTACTTTCAAATCCATAAATATTACGCGGGACACCTTCTTTTATTGTAAATACTTTAACCATTTTCTACTCCAATACATCCTCTAATCTTAAACCGCGACTCTTCGCAAGCCTACTTCTAAATATCATGCCCTTATCATCTTCTTCAGGAAGACCATAATATACAGTCAGTGTATTCATTACCAGCGCATTATCTTTAGTTACCATACGTGCCCACAGGTGCCAATCTTCAAAACCATCACACTCTGGATCATACCCACCAGCTTCCCCAACTGCAGATTTCTTATAAATCACAGTAGAGTGATTGAACATATTTATAAGCTAATTTCAGCCATAGTTCCTCACCTGATAGATTATTGAAATTATTTCTTTTAATTCCACCTTGCAGTTTATCTCTATCCGCATCAACCTTCGAACCAATGATATCTAACTTATCGTTTTGTTCTAATTCATTAAGAAGAAAATCTAAATGCCACGGCATCCACTCATCATCGGAGTCTTGCCTTGCGATATACTCCGCAGTCGCTATCAAAATCCCCGCATTTAGAGCTCTCGATATCCCTCCATGAAGAACTTTGTGATAAATAACCCTCTCATCATTTAAATATTTTCTACATATTTCTTCAGTCCCATCACGAGATCCATCATCGACTATAATCAGTCTAAAATTTTTATGAGTTTGGTTTAAGACCGACTCGATTGCCTTACCGACAGTTTTTTCACGATTATAAACAGGCATAACGATATCTACCGCTGTATCCGATAAAGGTAAATCTGTCGATTCAACGCCATAGTTACCTAGAATTTCTACTTCGTTAGTCGTTAAGAACGTTCTAAAACAATGAACACTCACACCTGGAATATCTTTTACAATAAGTAGCGAGGTAGAATAAAAACCATAAACCTCAACATTCTCATAGTTAGACAACAAGTCGTAAATTTCTTCTTCGAAGCATTTATCTGATTCTATAATCTCAGCATTTTCTACATTTACTGTAACTCGAGGATGGGGATAGTATATCACATTTTCTATCTCTTCTAATGCCTTCTTCGTCAGTTTTTCTGTAATTTTTATATCTTTTTCATCTATATAGTTACCAAGTGCTTGTCCTAAAAAGACCTTTATAGTTTTTCCATTAGTCGCTCTAGCCAAGTTTTTCGGCTTAGTGTCGAAAGGTATTTTTATTAATTTTTCAGTTGAGAATACAGTGTTTGTGTCAAATATTGTATAGTGACCTTGAGATAAGTTTATAACCTTCTCCAATGTTATTTCATTTGGCCCAACTACTCTATCAGTATAGCGAGTGTACATATTTGGTTCAATAATAGAAGTACTACCATCATCAAACGTAAATAATTTCATAAAATTAGGATTAAAGATCATGTGAGCTATCGGATTATCTAGACTCGCTAGATAGAACTTATCAATTTTAATATTTTCTAGTTTTTCTCTAAGCTCATCGGGCCATTCTTTATTACCAATAAATAGAGTACCTTCACAAAATCCCTTCATTTTCTCAGCGTATATTTTCTGCCTATTATCATTAGACATTTTTAAATATATTCCAAAAAACTTCTCACCTGTAGCCTTAGCAACCTCACGCGCTACTAGGACTTGAAATGGTGAAGTACAAAAAATAATATTCATACACTATACCTCTCTATTTACTGCTCTATTAGGCGTGAAAAACCACACCAAACAGCCTTTTTCTTTAATAATTATAAATATTTTATCACGCGGGAAAATTCTAGTCAAATTAAGTAGATACGGGGTATCTAGATGGAAGTCAAGAATTTGGAAAGTTTAGATTTTCTGAGACCGACACTATGTAAACGAACATAAGTGTTGTACCATTGTCACTCTACCTTTTTATATTATGTAAACAAAGAATACATCTCCACAAAGGTTACTCTAGTTATTTAGATTATGTAAATAAAAAAATAAATCTCTGCTCTACGCTGAGTTTTTTTACTATTTGATATTACGAAAACAATCACACAACTTCTACATAACATATAAATACAAAAAGAAAGCACCCTCGAAAATTATCAAGGGTGCTTTCAAGCCATTTATTTTATTATTTACTATTTTGTCTTTATGATTTTATATCTTAATTCTATTTCTCTTTACGACGTCTTGCTGCAGCAAGCATTCCAGCAAATGTCGCTAATCCTAATCCTGCTAATCCAGTGTTAGCTTCTGTTGCTCCAGTGTTAGCTAACCTCTTAACTTGACCGTTTACTTTTGGTTGAACTGGTTTTTCAGGTGTTACGGCTGGTTTAGGTTGAGGTTCTTGATCTTTGTCTTGTTGTGGTTTTGGATTTGCCACGTAGTTGATCAGTGTATCTTGACCTGGGTTTGTTGGGATATCTGGTACGATATATCCTTTAGTTGGGTCTTGTGGATCTACTGGTTTAAGTGGATTTCCATTTCCATCAACTGGAGTGTATCCTGGTACGTATGGTAATGTTTCTGTTGGTTTACCTGGTTTTGTTGGATCTGTTGGATCGTTTGGATATTTAATTGGGTTTGTTGGTTGTCCTGGGATGTTTGGAATCCATGAACCTAATGGTTTGTAAACATATGTTACTGTTGAACCATCTGTTCCAATCTTACCTTTAGCTTCACCTTCTACTCGCACTAATACGTATCCGTTGATTACTTTTCCAGTTGTTGTGTACTCATCTCCTACTTTTCCTTCTGTTGTTTCTGCAGGGATTAAGTCTTTTCCTTTTTCATCTACATATTTAACTACTAATTTTGCTTTGTTCGCTACGTAGTTAATTACTGTGTCTTGACTTGGATCTGTTGGAACGTTTGGTACTACATATCCTTTTGATGGATCTTTCGGATCAACCGGTTTAAGTGGGTTTCCATCTTTGTCTTCTGGAGTATATCCTGGTACATATGGTAATACTTCTGTTGGTTGTCCTGGTTTTGTTGGATCTTGTGGATCATTTGGATATTTGATTGGGTTTATTGGTTGTCCTGGAATGTTTGGAATCCATGATCCGATTGGTTTGTAAACATATGTTACTGTTGAACCATCTGTTCCTATCTTACCTTTAGCTTCTCCTTCAACACGCACTAATACGTATCCGTTGATTACTTTTCCAGTTGTTGTGTACTCATCTCCTTCTTTTCCTTCTGTTGTTTCTGCAGGGATTAAGTCTTTTCCTTTTTCATCTACATATTTAACTACTAAGTTTGCTTTGTTTGCTACGTAGTTGATTGGTGTGTCTTCTCCTGGATTTGTTGGAATTTTTGGAACTACATATCCTTTCGTTGGATCTGTTGGATCAACTGGTTTAAGTGGATTTCCATCTTTATCTTCTGGAGTGTATCCTGGTACATATGGTAACACTTCTGTTGGTTGTCCTGGTTTTGTTGGATCTGTTGGATCATTCGGATATTTAATTGGGTTTGTTGGTTGCCCTGGAATTTTTGGTACCCATGATCCGATTGGTTTGTATGTTACTACTTCTGTAGTGTTTTCTGAGTCTGCAGTTACTTTTGTAGCTGGTACTGTTGCTTTATCAGCTAAGAATCCTTTAACTACTGGTGATTTAACTTCTTCTAAATCTTTAGCTTCTGACCAGTTTCCGTATATAACTTCTCCTGTAACTAAGTTTACTTTTGCTTCACGTGTAAATTTAGCTTCTTGTGTTACTGTTTTTGGTGTTCCATCTTCATTTAATACTGGAGTTCCATCTGCATATACGTATGTGATTGTACGTGTTACTGTTTTGTTTAGATCCTTTTCTTCTAATCCAGCTGGGTATTTAGGTCCTTCTGGGTTGTTTGGATCTACTGGAATTCCTGGTGTTTTCGGTTGATCTGGTGTTACTGTAACTACTTTAGCTTTAAGTGTTACTTTGAACTCTTGATCAGTATCTTTATCTTTGTCGAACTTACCACCTTCTGGGTATGTATTAGATACTAATTCATATCCTTTGTTTTCAAGTTCTTTAATCTTAGCTTTTACTTCAGCTTCTTTTGTTAATGGTGTATCTGAATCACCTTCTTCTGTAATTGCTTCTACTCCTGGAATTGGGTTTCCTTTTTCATCTACGAATGTTGTTTTAGCTTTTTGAGTATCTTTTACGTAGTTGATTGGAGTGTCTTGACTTGGATCTGTTGGAAGATCTGGTACGATATATCCTTTTGTTGGATCTGTTGGATCTACTGGTTTAAGTGGTTGATTATTTGCATCTTTTGGAGTCATACCTGGTACGTATGGTAATACCGGTTTATCTCCTGGTTTTGTTGGATCTGTTGGATGATTTGGATATTTGATTGGGTTTGTTGGTTGTCCTGGGATGTTTGGAATCCATGATCCGATTGGTTTGTACGTTACTACTTCTTTAATATCTTCTGAATCACCTGTTACGTTCACTACTGCAACACTTGCTCTATCAGCTAAGAAACCTTTAACTACTGGTGATTTAACTTCAGCTAAGTCTTGTGCTTCTGACCAGTCTCCATATGTAACTTCTCCTGTAACTAGGTTTACTTTTGCTTCACGTGTGAATTTAGCTTCTTGTGTTACTGTTTTTGGTGTATCATTATCACCTAAAACTGGAGTTTTATCTTCATATACATATGAAATTGTACGTGTTACTGTTTTATTTAAATTACTTTCTTCTAATCCAGCTGGGTATTTAGGTCCGTTTTGTTTATCTGGATTTACCGGTGTTCCTGCTGATTTTGGATTTTTTGGATCTACTGTAACTTCTTTTTGTTTTAATGTTACTTTGAACACTTGATCTGTATCTTTATCCGTATCGAACTTACCACCTTCTGGGTATGTATTAGATACTAATTCATATCCTTTATCTTCAAGTTCTGAGATTTTAGCTTTAACATCAGCTTCTTTTGTTAATGGAGTTTCTGATCCACCTTGTTCAGTAATTTCAGCTACCCCTGGAATTGCATTTCCTTTTTCATCTACAAATGTTGTTTTAGCTTTTTGGATAGCTGTGTATTTAACAACATATTCGTAATCTTCATCTGTAGCTGTTGTTGCTTGTACTGGTACTTTTTCAACACTTGCGATGTAACCTTCTTTTTGTGGTACTGCAAGTTCTGGAAGATCAGTACTTTGACCATTAGTTCCTTTCCAGTTAATATAAACTGGTTTGTCTTCAGAGTTAATTACCGCTTTACCTTGTGCAGTTAACTTAATTGTACCTGTGTAGCTCACAGTTTGTTTTTGTGATGGGAATACATCAGTACCCGCTAAGCCTGCAACATTGTCAGCGTATACAAATTTAATTGTACGGTTTACTTCTTCTACTTTTGTTTTCTTAACATAATCATACTCTGCTGGGGTAACAAATGCAGATCCATTTATACCTTTAGCTTTTAATTCTTCTTCAGAATATAAATCTCTTGCTCTTGTCTTCGTAACACTTAGTGTTCCTTTTGTGTTTTCAGCAGGAATATCTGCAAGAATGTATTCTTCTCCATTAACTTCTTTAACTAAGTCTACGTTATCATTACTTACATCATATTTATTTCCAAGTACATTAGTGTAATCTTTCGAACCATCTTCACTTAAAGGAATATTCCCTGTATATCTTGTTGGTTCGAAACCTATAACTTCTCCTGTCACTAAATCTTTGAATTTTCTAACAACAGCTCCTGTTGGCGGCTCACCTTGAACTTTACCATCACCTACAATACTCCAACCGTTTGGCACTGTAGTTGTAACATCTTCTTTTTCACCGTTAACAGATTCTCCACCTGATACAGTAAGAGTTGCTGCAGTTTTATCGTTTCCTACATAACCTTCTTTAATTAATCCATTTTCATAAGTAATTTTAGAATATTCACTTGTTAAAGTTTTGTCTTTTATTACTTTTTCAACACCTAAAGATTGTAAAGGCATAGATACTGTAGAACCTTCTTGAATAGTTCCTTCTGTAACCGTAAGTTCTAATTCTGTTGGAGAAATTAATCTAGGTGTTAATGTGAATCCAGTGTCACGACCATCGTTCAGAATCCAAACGTTGTTTTCGTTAGCTTTAACATTAGCCCATCGACTAGCTGGACGATATGTAATACTATCTCCTTTATTAGGGTTAATAGTAGACGCTGTATTTAATCCATTTACAAAGTTAGAACTTCCTTCAAGTTCTTTAAATTCAGTGAAATCTGCATTTGGAAGTTTAATAGTAAATTTAGATCCTACTCCATAACGAATATCAGAATCAGTTTTTAATACTATTGAATCACTTCTACTTATTTGCTCATTGTTAAGGTATTTCAATCCGTTATTTTCACTTAATGATACACTAGTACCTTGTTTTTGATAGCTAGGTTGTTGACCTTTTCTTGTATAAGTATGTTCAAGAACTGTTCGTCCATCAATTTTAATAGTTGCTGTATACGGAGTATCTTTTGAAATCTCTGGCGCTAAATATCCATCACCCGATAAATTACTTGCTCCAAACGACACATTCGGATAGTCTTTTACTTTATCGTTCCACTCGATGTTGTAAGTATATGTACCAGTTTCGTTAGCTACCGCTGGTTGCTCAGCAACACGCTGATCATAAGTCATACCACGTTGTGTACGCTGTGCCCAATATGGTACAGATTTGTTATTGTTGTTTCCTGTAGTTGTTTTAAAGTCGATAGATTTAACTTTACCAACTACTGTTCCATCTGTCGCTCTGATTTCCGTATTTACTGCCAAACCAGCACCTAGCTCAGCTAAGTTAGTAAGTTCAATTTTTGTAATAGAACCCGCTTTAAGTGTAGATGTACTAATAGTAGTATCAATCCCCCACCCTGTAGGTCTAGTGTTATCAGCATTCATCTCAACATAAGCGTTTGTTACAGCATTAACTGTTTCTCCGTCTTTAAGAACATCTTTTCCTGTAATTTTTGAAGCAGTATCAGCTAATACTGTTTCTACTTTCCCACGGTGTCCAGCACGTTGCATTGTTACATATACTGCTTCGATTGCTTTTTCTAATTCTTTACGTTGTTGATCTGCATCTTCTTTTGTTGAAGAATCTGAGTTAAAGATATCTAATGCTTTTGCAATTTCTTTTTCAGATGTCGCTACTGCCGCTTTGATTTCTGCTTTAGGCGCTTCTTTTTTAACTTCTTTTGTTACGAATGTTGTTGCAGCTTGGTTTACTACTTTTGCTTCTGAAACTGCTTTTTCTAAGTTTTCTTTAGCTACTTTAGTTTCAGATTTTTCTTCTTTTTTAGTCTCTTCTTTTTTATCAGCTGTTTTTTCAACTTTGTTTAAGTTGTTGATTGCTGCTTCTAATGCTGCTACTTGTGCATCTACTTGCTCTTGTGTAGCTGATGCTTGTGCTACTAAGTCTTTAGCTTTGTTTAATTCTACTGCTGCACTTACAGTTTGTGCTTGTTTATCTTCTGATAATTCTTGTCCTGCTAATGACACGAATAAGTTATCTAATTGGCTAATTTTTGCTTGAAGAGCAATTTTATTTACTTCTTTAGTAGCTGCTTTTACTGTAGTTTCTTCTTTAACTTCAGCTTTTGGTGCTACTGCTGGTGTTTCAACTTTAGCTGTTTCTACTTTTTCTTCAGTTGTAGTTGCTGCTGCTTTTTCAGCCACTGCTACCGTTGTTTCTTGTTTGTTAGTATCTGCTGCTTGTGCTGCTCCACCTAGGAACATAAAAGCAGACGCGATAAGAACAGATGCTGTTCCTGCGTTGAACTTTTTGATACCGTAGTGGTTTACTTTCTCATATTGTTTTTTATTATTCATTTTTTTATATTGTTTTTTTACTAAACATTACCGTCTCCTTTTTTTCTATTAAATTAAAATTGAATAAATATAAATCATAATGACTACAAAAGATATTCTACAAAAACTTAACTTAAACCAACCTAAAATTATAACTATATTTTTTTATACTTTTTTTATAACTAATATTTTTCATTTTTAAAAACACAAGGAAAATACTGTTATATCAACATCTTCCAAATTAAAAAAATGCTACAAACCCTATATATACAAGTAAATTTTTAAGTTTATTTTAACTTCAACTTTAAATTGTTTCATCTTAGAAATCATGAAAATACAACTGCAAACTATACTTTATATTTTATTAAATAATTAATATTTATTTTTATTTTTTTACTTTTAAATATAATTTAAATTTTTAAAAGAAAGCGTTTTTTTAGAATTGTTATTTATGTGTAATTATTTATTTTTTTCTTCTATATAAAAATAACTTTATTTTTTTAAAAAAATTTCATGGACTAATTATAATAAATTAACACTACAAAAAAAACACTATCTCAGCTTGTACCGAAATAGTGTTTCTATCTATGTAATTATTTTAAAGTTTTATTTTACTATCTTTTTCCCAAAGCTTAATGTCGCGATTAATAATAATGCACCTAATACTGCTCCGATTACTAATGCTAATAGATACATAGGCCAATTACTTACAGCACCTGCTGCGATAGCGAAGATTCCTCCGTGAGGAGCTTTTGATACAGCTCCAAAAGTCATACTTAACGCTCCAGCGACACCACTTGAGATGAATAATGGTGGAATAACACGTGTTGGGTTACTTGCTGCGAATGGAATAGCACCTTCTGTAATGAATGATAATCCCATTACGTAGTTAACTAATGCTCCACTACGTTGAGCTTTTGGCCAGATGTTTTTGTTGATTGTTGCTGAAACAGCGATTGCTAATGGAGGCACCATACCACCGATCATAACCGCAGCCATTACATCACTTCCTGCTGAACCAGCAGATGTTAATAGAGCTGTACCTGTTACGTAAGCAGCTTTGTTAATCGGTCCACCCATGTCGATAGCCATCATCGCAGCTACTACGAATCCAAGGATGAATTTACCGCTTCCGTTAAGACTTTCGATAAAGTGTTTTAATCCTTCCATAACACTTGCCATTGGCGCATTAATTAGGAAGATCATTAGTAATCCCATAATTAGTGACCCTAAGATAGGGAATAAGAAGATCGGTTTAATACCATCTAATGAACGAGGCATCCAACTGAATGCAATTTTTAATACGTGGATAATTCCGCCAGCTAAGAACCCTGCTACTAACGCTCCTAAGAATCCTGAAGGAGTATATGCTAATAAGTCACTTTTTCAGACTTAAAAATTCCTGGGTCTGCTAAAAATACCACCGATCATACCAACGATGAATCCTGGACGGTCAGCGATAGAACGACCGATGAACCCAGCTAGGATTGGTAACATCATACTAAATGAAATTTTACCGAAGTAGAATAATACTTCTGCTACTTTGTTGTAAGACGGGTCTTTCGGATCAAATGAGTTAATACCCCAGATGAATGATAACGCAATAAGAATACCACCAGCTACTACGAATGGTAGCATGTTACTCACACCTTCCATTAGGTGTTTGTATGCACGACGTCCGATACTTTCATTTGCTGAAGAATCTTCTGAATCTTCTGCTGCTCCATCATGTTTGTAAATAGGAGCTTTTCCATCTAAGATCGTTTGGATAAGTTCTTCTGGTTTATTAATTCCGTCAGCTACTTTTGTCATAATTGTTGGACGTCCATCAAAACGTGCAACTTCTACTTTTTTATCAGCCGCAACGATGATTCCCGCTGCTCTTTCGATATCTTCTTTTGTAAGTTTGTTTTCTACACCGATTTGACCATTTGTTTCTACTTTAACATCTAGCCCCATCGCTTTAGCTGTTTCCTTAATTTTTTCCGCAGCCATGAATGTGTGAGCAATACCTGTTGGACAAGCTGTTACCGCAATGATATATGGTTTTTCTCCACTTGGAGCTGCTGGTTTTTCCTCTTTTGGAGCTTCTGTTTTAGCTACGAAGTCTGCGAATACTTTTTCTACATCTTCTTTTGTTGTAGCTTTATCTAATCCTGCTTTTACATCTGAATCCATAAGTGCTTGTGATAATGAAGCTAGAGCTTTAAGGTGCTCGTCTGCTCCACCGTCTGGCGCACAGATCATAAAGATGTGTTTTGCAGGTTGTCCGTCAAAACTTTCCCACTCAACACCTTCGTCACTTTTCGCATAAACGATCATCGCTTTATCGAAGTCTGCACTTTTTGCGTGAGGGATAGCTACATTTTCTCCTACACCTGTAGTTGATTGAGCTTCACGAGCTAGTAACGCGTTTAAAAAGTTATCTTTACTAGCGATAATATTTTTTTCCACTAACATGCTTGTTAGTTTATCCAGAGCTTCTTTTTTATCAGTTGCACTGAATCCGAATTGAACTAAGCCATAATTTAGAACATCTGTTAATTTCATTTCTTTCTCCTTTGTTGATTTCATATTTCTGAGGAAATATATTATTTTTCTTCAAATAATTTGTTTAGTCTTATTTTAATTTTTTAACTTCAATCTGAGGTAGTAATTCTTCTATTAATTCTTTACTTCCTACTCCTACCGAGAACGATGTCGCACCACCTGCAGCTGATGCATAGCGTAGAGCTTCTTGGTAATCTTTTGTTTCGTTGTATTTCGCAACAAACATCGCAAGCATACTGTCTCCTGCCGCAACCGTCGATACTATCTTACCTTTAGCTACATTAACTTCGAATACTTCTTTATCTTCAGTTAATAATAAAGCTCCGTCTGCTCCACGTGAAACAAGGACATTTTTCGCACCACGTTCTTGTAATTTTTCAGTGTATTGCAAGATTTCTTCTATACTATTTAAAGTTACACCGAACATTTCTCCAAGTTCAAATTCATTCGGTTTAACTACGAATGGTTTGTACTCTAATGTATCTAACACTAATTCTTTATTACTGTCTACTACTAATGTAGCTTTTGATTCGGATACTTTCTTCGCAATAGCTTTGAAGTCTTCTACACCCATTCCCGCGATAACATTACCTGATAGGAATACTACATCTTCTTCAGTTAATACTTCTAACTTCGCAAAGAAGTCGCTCACATTATCTAGATTTACACTACTACTTTGTCCATTAATCTCAGTCTCAGTTTCTGTAGTTAATTTCATGTTAATTCTCGTAGCTCCACGAGTTTCTACAAAATCATGTTTTACACCTAAGTTATCTAGTTCTGATTTAATAAAATATCCTGTGAATCCTGCGACAAATCCCCATGCTTTACTATCAACACCAACGTTGTTTAGTAAGATTGAGATGTTAATTCCTTTTCCACCTACTACGTACTTCGCTTCTTGTGTTCTATTTAACTTTCCAAGCGCAAAATTCTCCGCCGTTGTCAGCATATCAACAGCTGGATTTAAAGTAATTGTATAATACACTATTAGTCCTCCTTTATACTTTTTACTTCTATTATATTTTTATACCTCTTATATTCTTTTGGAACTTCATACGATACTATAGTTACATCATCTAACTCGGCAAATTTTTGGAATTTTCTATGTCCGAATTTCGACTTGTCAGCAAGAATGTATCTTCTCTTACTATTTTTTATCGCTGTAGCTTTGATAAAAGCTTCATTTTCTTCAGCAGTCGTAACCCCAAAAGTTTCATCTATTCCATTACAACCAACAAAACACATATCAAAGCTGTATTTCTTCAGTTGTTCGATAGCGACCGAACCGATGACAGCTTGTGTAGAATGTTTTATAGTTCCACCTAGTATAATAGTATGAATTTTGTTATTAATAAGTTTCGGCAAATGATATGTTGAATTCGTCACAACAGTTATTCTTCTATCACGAAGGTATTCTATCATTTCATATGTCGATGTCCCGGCATCTAGATAAATCGTCTGCCCTGATTGTAAGATATTATCGCAAATGTACTTCGCAACTTCTCTTTTTTCCTGTAGGAAGTCTGCACGTTTTGCTTCGACACTTTCTTCACTACCTCGGGCTGCTGAGCGTTTCATCGCACCACCGCGTGTTCTATATAATAAATTTTTATCTTCTAGATTCGTAAGATCTCGTCTTATCGTAGCTTCTGAAACATTACAATATTCCATCAACTCCTTTAGATTCAACGAACCTCTCTTATCTAATAAATCTAAAATTTTATTCCATCTTTCATTCAACATTTTCTTCTCTCCTAACTCCCATGATTATTATATCTAATATAATATAGCTATTCAATCAAATTCAAGCAAAAAAACACTCACAAATAATCAAAATAAACGATTAAAATGAGCGTTTTTGTTTTTTTATGTTTGTTTGTTTTTTTCTAAATGATGAGCGATTTTTTTATTTTTCAAAGTTATTTGCAGAATGTTTTTCATAGCATTTTTTTAGATGAGCTATTTTTATATCAATTCACTCAATCAACAAATAGTTCTCAAAAGTCTATATATTTATATTTTTACTACTCCTTTATTGTAGTAAAATTAGCAAATAATGAAATAACTATAGTTACAATTTTGGATTTAGCTATATACCATATAATTAAAATCACCACAAATACAAAAAGAGATTCAAGCATTTCTACCTGAACCTCTTATTTTGATCTGCTAGATCATTTTATCTTCTTTTTTTGAAGGTAACTTCTTCTTCAGCTTTATTTAGCTTTTGAAGTCTTCTGCTTCTAGCTCCACCTGCAACTTCAACTTTTACTTCTTGAGTTGCTTCTACTTGTGGCGCTACTTCCTCTACTGCTGGAGCAACTTCAACTTGCGTTTCTTCTACTGTTGAAGCAACTTCAACTTGTGGTGCTACTTCTACATTTTGTTGCTCAACTATGACCTCTTCTTGTTTTACTTCTGGAGCTTGTTGATCTTGTTGTTCTTGAGCTCCAGCGTTATTAAAACCCTGATTTTGTCCCCCTTGAGGTGCATTTGGGTTTACATTTTGTTGAGGTTGTCCTTGTGGGTTAAATCCTTGTGGTTGACCTTGGAATCCCGGATTTGGACGTCCTTGCGGCGCATTTGGATTGAACCCTTGTTGTCCTTGTGGGTTAAATCCTTGTGGTTGACCTTGGAATCCTGGATTTGGACGTCCTTGCGCTGTATTTGGATTGAATCCTTGTTGTCCTTGTGGGTTAAATCCTTGTGGTTGACCTTGGAATCCTGGATTTGGACGCCCTTGTGGTCCATTTGGATTGAATCCTTGTTGCCCTTGTGGGTTAAATCCTTGTGGTTGACCTTGGAATCCTGGATTTGGACGCCCTTGTGGTCCATTTGGATTGAATCCTTGTTGCCCTTGTGGGTTAAATCCTTGATTCATTTCATTATTAAAGTTTGGTTGATTTGGAATTGGATTTCCAAATTGATCAAACTGTTGATTGTTAAATTGTGCGTAATATTGTTGCGCTTGGAATGATTGTCTAAATACAAATCTAGAAAATTCATCATTATTATTTGTTTCAACTTTATTCGCTGGTAATGACATTAAAACAAAGAAGAAAACAATAACATAAACCGGCGTAATTAAAGCTACATAGAAATATGATAAGATTACGTATAATGCGATTAATATAGCTGAAAACTGTGTTGTGAAGCCAACATCTCTTAATCTTCTACAAAAACTTGCTGCGATTGGAATATGTAATAAAATAAATACACCTGTAATAATGTATAATAATGATGCAAATTCACTATTATATTTTAAGTATAACTCTGCTGCATCAGAAAAAAACCTATTACGTTTTTTTAAAGAACCCGATTGAATTATATTTTTTTATAAACACTAGCAAATATTCCTGTATACACACCAGCAAAAAAATAAGATAGATTAGCCCTACAGGAAACCAATGACCAGCTCTTGATGTAAACCCTGAATAATCTACAGAACCTTTGAAAAAAAGTCTGTAACTGCAGTACCAAAACTAACTTTTTCTATATCTTTGGTCTATCATAAAAAAACCTCCTATAAAATAATTAAATAAATATATAACTATAATATAATAAACACGCATCATAGTCAATTGAAATATAATTAAAATATGTAACTTTTTCTGTATTTTTTTCTTCTTTTTTTAATTTCAAATTACCATTAGCAAGAAACCAATACACCCTTTTTTTCTTTATTACTTTTTGAAAATAAATTAAGATACTATCAACATAACACTTATCTAAAAAAACTAAAAATTCTATTTTTAATTTTTTTCTTCTATAAGATTTTTTTATTTTTATCCTAAAAAAATATCATTGTGTCACAAACTATAAACAAAAAAAACAACTTAGGCTTAAAATCACCCAAGTTGCTTCTTCAATTTTATATTTCTGTTTTTCTCAAAACTTCTCTTGCTTCTTCTACAGTTTCTTCTATTATATTTTTAACTTGTCGTAATTCACTTACTAAACCTGCGATTTGCCCTGCCATAACAGAACCATTTTCGACATCTCCGTCATAAACCGCTCGTCTTAATGAACCTAGTGTTAATTCTTCTAATTCCATAAGCGTTGAAGATTTTTCTTCCAATTCATGATATCTTTTCGTAAGTTCATTTTTAATACCACGAACAGGTGCTCCGAATTTTTCTCCTGTTAACGTAGTCGATGTATCAACCGCTTCTAAGATCATGTTTTTATACTCTGTAGAGATTGGACATTCTTCAGAAGCTAAGAATACAGTTCCCATCTGAACTCCACTTGCTCCCAAACAATATGCAGCCGCCATCCCGCGACCATCCGCGATTCCTCCAGCAGCTATAACGGGAATTTTCACCGCAGCAGTTACCTGCGGCAACAACGCCATTGTAGTACTAGTTCCTACGTGTCCTCCTGCTTCCATCCCTTCTACAACAACCGCGTCACAACCTAATTCTTCCATTTTCACCGCAGCTTTTACAGAAGGAATTACTGGAATTACTTTTATCCCTGCCTCTTTTAAGCGTGGCATGTATTTTCTCGGAGTACCTGCACCTGTTGTAACGATTTTTACACCTTCTTCGATAACAACATCTATTATTTCATCAATATTGTGCATCATAAGCATAAGGTTAACCCCAAAAGGTTTATCTGTAAGTTTTTTACATTGCTGAATTTCTTTACGAAGTTCTTCTGGACTTACTCCTCCAGAAGCTAAAATACCTAACGCCCCTGCATTCGATACCGCTGAAACAAGTTCATGTCTAGCTATTTGAGCCATAGCCCCTTGAAATACCGGATACTTTATCCCTAATAGTTTTGTAATTGTCATAATTATTCTCCTCTTTGATATTATTTTTTTATTATCTCTTAAACCTTCTTTAATCTACTACTAAAAGATAAATCTGGCTACAAAGTAACAAACTACCATTAAAATAACAGATGATAAGAAACAAGCTGTAAATACTCTCACACCACGTTCTTTAATAACTTTAAAGTTAACACTCATCCCTAAAGCTGCCATCGCCATACCTAAGAATACATATGCAGCGTCTACAAAAAATGGAGCTAACGGTTTTAAGAAAGTAACATAACTTCCTAAGATGCTCATAAAGATAAAACCTAGAATAAAGTACGGCATTGGAATTTTTCCTTTTGTTTCATCTTGAGTTTTTTTATTAACAACAATCAGTATTCCTGCAACTACTATAAGCATAAGAACACGTGATAGTTTAGTAAGAATCGCAGCATCTAACGCTACTTGTCCACCTGCACCACCAGCCGCAACTGCGTGCGCTATTTCATGAAGACTTCCTCCCGTAAACACTCCGTAGTTGTAAGCATCAAGCCCTAGATATGGTTGTAAAGTCACTTCTATTAATGTAAACACTGTTCCTAGTATCGCAACTACCGCAACTGCAAGTACACTATTATCTGTTTTCGCTCGAAGTTGACCACTTACCCCCATGACTGCCGCAGCACCACAGATACCACAACCACATGAAGATAATAACGCAAGTTCATGATCCACCTTAAATGCTCGACACATAAAGTAGGTTAAAGTTATCATAAATAAAACAATAAAGAACGCAACAACTAGAGTCTTCTTACCTTCTGACAGAAGTCTATCTAACGCTAGCTTGAACCCTAATAAAATTATTCCAAGTCGCAAGAATTTATTACTTATAAATGGAATATCAGCCTTAACCCGTTCTTTTAATCCTTTTGACGCTTGCAATGCCATACCGATAACAAGCGCAATTACCAAATGCCCAAACAATTTTAGCGCAGGCACTTGAGCAAGATATTTCGCTACTAACGAAATAACCAACATTATACCTAAGGTATAATAAAAATTAATACTCTTGAATCTTTCCATAAAAGATTTCCCCTTTTATAATATTTATCTAAATAAAAACTATTTATAGTTTAATTATACTCTACTAAAAGAAGATGTTCAATAAATAATCAAATTCTCATAAACAATACTTTATAACCTCAGAATAAAGATAAAATATTAAGAAATTCACTTAAACATACACTTATCTTTTTAAATAACAAAATAGCCAAGAAGATAAATTTTAAATTCACCCTCCTGGCTATTTTTCTTTAATTTTTATAAATAGACTCTGTAAAGTCTTGCGATTGTTTTAAGTATGCTTTATATATTTCTTTTTTAAGTTTTTGTACTGCAGTCTCTATATACGAACGTTTCAATGCTGTTGTGTTTCCTTCTTTTATTTGAGCTACTTCATCACGAACAGCCTGCTCCATAAGCTGTCTTAGTTTCGCTGGGCTGTTTATTACTTCTTCTCTTCCGTTATAATTTATCGTAATTGGTTTTAGTCTATCTAATTTTGCAACACGTTCATTAATTTGATCTTTTTTGAAGGCTGTATATGATTTTCCTAAGATTTTCTCGAAAATATATTTATCAGATAACGGTTTACCTGCTGCTTCAGCTTGGTTTTTATATTGATTCGATACATAAGGTACAAATCCTTCATAATAACCTAAGGCTCCCATAAGTTCAAAGGCTTGTTTTCTGAATGTAATATCCCCACTCATACCTTTATCATTTTCACTAACTCCGAAAATCGTATCAAACATATCTACAAAATAATATCCATTAGCTTTTACATCACCTTTGCCATTAAATCCATTTATAATATAACGATTCACAAGAATGTTATTGTCAATTAGACTATTGATATCCGATAGTTTTCTCGCTTCATCTAAAGTGATTTCCGAGATTCTTTCACTATTATGCGTAGCTTGAACTGCTGGATTTACATATGTTACAGGTGTTCTCACCCCTGTTGTTTTTATCGACGTTATTTTTTTGAAGTATTTAGTTTTATCTTCTGCTGAAAGCTTCCTTGTTGCTTCTGCTTCTAGATAATCTAAACTATATAGTACATCAAAACTTCCATGCATATAAGATTTTAAATCTTCAGCTGTTTTGAATCTATCTGGCGTTTTGTTATAGAAGCCATTTTATTACTTTCATCGTAAACAAAGTTTAAGTTGAAATATGTATCTTTTTCTGGTGTATAAGAATTCTCGAAGATTCCTCGAGCATAGAATTCTGCGGCTGTACCATCTCGTCGACCATGATTATTAAACAGTACTGTTCTGTCTAATAAGTGCGTCATCTCATGAGAGTAAGTCGCTGAACCTCTATCATCTAGAACTCTATCTATGAAATAACGTACACCTACTCCGTTCGCCTCAGCTCCTACAATTTGCGATGGCGAGTACATTCCTAGAGGCGTCATGAAATCTTTAACCCCTTTATCTGCTGTAGGACCAGACTCTTTAGACCATGTTTTAGCTATTCCAGCAGTCGTATCCTCAGTATATTTCTTCATCGTATCTATAATTACTCTATTAGTAATTAATTTCGGACGATTTTCCGATTTTGTTATTCTATATAAAGTATCAATATAATTAGCCTGCCTTGTCGCAGTTAATTCTATCAATTCTTTAACCTTATTAAGCTCTTCGGTATACTTAGCCTTATTCGTTTTCTCTAAAGAAGTATCCATATACGTTCCGATGTTTCCGTAAGTCACCGTCGCTATATTAGTTATAGCATACACGCTTGGTTCTTTAATGTTCACCAAACCTAACAATGTAGCAATATTTTGTTGTTTTCTATTATTTATTTGAAGTCCTTCAGCTCCATATTTTTCAGGATCAGTAGTTAATTTAGTATATAACCCGACCTTTTCATCAGGTTTTTGTTTCGAAGTTTTTTCAACTACAATAGCTCGACTAGCTTTCTTCAACCACGTATCACCGTCCATATTAGTGAATGTAGTTCTATTGTAATCAAGGAAATCTAGTAGCGTTGGTTTATCTGTAATTTTCCCAAAGTATTTCTCAAATGTTTTTGAGCTATTAGTTAGTTTCAGTTCGTCATAGCTCATAGATCCAAGATGCGTTAACCAATCTAAAGATGTAACATTTTTCTTACCAAATGAACTTGGATTATACGCTAGTATATCACGGATATTAGTATCTCCAAAATCAATATTATAAAATCTGTTTATATATGATAATCCTAATAATATTTTTTCTTTATTAGCTTCAATATCACGTTTTACTTTTTCTCTATTTTGTGGAGTATCTCCAATAATACTCAATGTATGCGCCGCAACTTTTTTCAATCTAGCATCTAAATCTGTTTTGGTCTCTTCTAACGTTTCTTTAATCGATAATTTTTCTAGATACTCTTTTCGTAAAACTTCTTTTACTTCTGCATCAGTTATCGCTGAATTAGTTTTTTTGTAATTCTTTTCGTTTCAAGTATAAATCTCGATTTATTTCTGTGTCTGATGGAGTTAGTTGTGATCTTAATTTTTCATCCGTTAATAAATCTATAGTTTTCATTCTAGAACTAGCTTCTGTTACATTCACTGCATTTTCTAATTCTCTATTAATTGGAAGTAAATGCGGTTTATCTTCTTTAGTTCCAACCAATATTATCTTTTGTCGCATAGCTTTAGTTGTTTCAGTTTTTTCTGTTGGATTAGTTAATTCCCCTGTTTCAGAATTAACTTCATAAGTTTTAGTTGTTGTTGTTTCGCCTTTTTCTCCTACTTCTTTAACAACTTCTTTTCCTTTTGGAAGCTCAGAATCATCTTTTTTCAATTCAGTGATTTCTATAGGTCTTACTATTTTCTCAACATTCCCAACTTTAACAACTCTAGCTACTGGTTGTTTTTCTATTTTTGTAGAAATATTTTCTACTATTTTTCCAGTAGATTTATCAAGAGTATATGAAGTAGTAGTCACTTCCTTACCTTTTTCACCTGATATTTCGTCTTGTCGTTCCTTATAATTCAAGTCTGACGATGCTTTATAAATTGTTTTATAGTCTAGTTCTTTTTCGGTAGTTATTGGATTTGGTATAGTCGGCTTTACGTCTACTTTATCCTCTTTCTCTGGTACTGGTTTTACGTCTGGAATTGGTTTTTCATCTGGTATCGGTTGTTCCGGGGTTGGTTTTATTTCTAACTCCGGATTCTTTGGTTGTACTAGACTTTCTCCTTTCTCACTCACCACCCCTTCTGGTTTCTCTGGTTGTACTAAGCTCTCACCTTTCTCGCTTACTACCCCTACCGGGTTTTCTGGTTGCACTAAAGGTTCTCCTTTCTCGCTTACTACCCCTACCGGATTTTCTGGTTGCACTAGAGGTTCTCCTTTTTCACTTTTTACTGCTTCTGGATTCTCAGCTTGCACTAAAGGTTCTCCTTTCTCACTCACTACTCCCTCTGGGTTTTCTGGTTGTACTAAAGGTTCCCCTTTCTCACTTATTACTGCTTCTGGATTCTCAGCTTGCACTAAAGGTTCTCCTTTCTCACTCACTACTCCCTCTGGGTTTTCTGGTTGTACTAAAGGTTCTCCTTTCTCACTTACTACCGCTTCCGGTTTCTCTGCTTGTACTAAAGGTTCTCCTTTCTCACTTACTACAACTTTCTTCTCTACACCTGTTTTCCCCTCTACTACTCCAGGAGTAAACTCTCCTTGTTTTTCTATCTTGATAGAACTACTTTTGTGGGTATATGTTTTCCCTATTTCAAAATAGTAACCAGTAAAACTATAACCAGGTATTTCCTCTGGACTTGGTAACATTCCACCTATTGAAGTTTTTATCATCACTGGTTGGATTTCTTTAAAATCTTCAAAAGCCATCACTTGACTTAAATTACCACTGACAGTTAACATACTAACTAAAAAGATCAATTTCCCTTTTTTCTTTTTAATCAACGTTAAACACACCAACAACAATGTTCCACCTAGAGCTAACGTTCCTGTTGGAATATCACCAGTGTTCGGCAATAAATTATTTTTTCTATAAACAAAATAATATTCTTTTCCTTCTTCTACTGCTATTTTATTTTCTTCAAAAACTTTCAATTGATTTTTTATTTGTTCTGATAAACTATCCTTATCTACCGCATGAGTGGTAACCTCTTGTACTTCTGCCGCTTTTACTTCATCTGTATAATTTAAAGATAAAAACAAACTTGTTCCTAATAACACTGAACAAGCTCCCATCTTATACTTTCTTATTGAGAAATTCTGTCTTTTTTTAAAATTCTCTTTCTGCATAATTTTTTCTCCATGATTTCTTAATTTTATAACCAACTATACTATAGCAAACTTAGTACATTTTCGCAACTATTAATAAAACTACAACTATTACTAAGGTACAAATAAACATAAAATAAAATTCTTCTATTTTTTAACAAACAAAAAGACACAACTTAAAAGTTGCATCTTTTTCTTAAATTTCTATTATTTACTATCCTAACAATAAGAATAAGTAGTGAGCAATAACTCCCGCTGCAAGACCACCTATTGTATGTGATACGATTGCTTTTGAAGATAATTTACGCACTCCAAGAGCATCCATCATACCGATGTGAGTACTTAAGTATCCACTCCAACACATACCCATCGCTGTAAATACCGCAACGTCATTCGCTCCAATTAGTCCACTCTTCAAGAATTCTGGTACTAATGAGATTGCTCCTCCTACTGCTCCTAAAGCTGTAATTGGGAATGCAATTGCTTCTGCAGAATGGAATCCAAATAGTGGTTCTAGGATGAATGTTAGTTTTTCTCCTAACCAAGGTAAGAATCCAACACCTTCATATGCCGCACCTGTATATCCTCCGGCTGGCATTTTGAATGTTAACATCATTACGAAAGTACATACTATAAGTACACCCGGAATGATTGCTAGACCCATTTCAACCCCTGTTTTACCACCTTCTAAAACAGTGTCTAATACTCGTTGGAACATATTTCCATCACGTATTATTCTTACCTTATCCGATGCTTCATCTGCCTCATCAATTTCAATTGCTGGCTCATCTGCTTCATCTCCGTAGTATTTTCTAGTCTCTATTAACATTAAACGAACACTTATAATACTACCTAGGATTGCTCCAACATTACCGATGATCGCTGCTTTAACAAATCCTTCTCCTTGCCCCATCATAAACATCGTTACGATAAGTCCCATACCAAAAGCTGTTCCTAAGTTACATAGGGCTGGCACTTGATATTTTTTAAAGAAAGATGTAAATCTTTTATCTTTCGCAAATGGAATAATAGCTGGGTTATCTGATAAATACGTAGCTACTGCACCTGTAACACTTGCCCCAGGCATTCCCCAAAGTGGTTTCATAAGAGGTGCAAAAATCTTGTTGATTAACGCTATTGCACCAAATTCTGATAACAGCGCACTAATAGCACCTGCGATAACCGCCATCGCCATAATGAAAAATACTGTGTTAAGCAGTAAATCATGCGCTGTCGCCATCATCGTCTTGAACATAAGTGGTGTCCCCATTTTTCTTGCCATAAGACCAAATATCAAGAAGAATATCCCTAAGAAGACAAACGTCTCTAAGCTTATCGCTTTTTTAACCACTACATTTTTTTTATTTTTCTTTTTCTTGGTTGTATCTCCGTCCATAAAAATCGTCCTTTCTGATTTTATTTTATATAATTACTCCGCTGTTCACTTACCGTGAACTGTACTAATACAACTTACTATTAATATTATATCATAGAATCTTTACTCTTGCAACTATTTCAACAATTTAGAAACTAATTAAACTAAATTACTATTATAAAAAAATTTCAATGCAAAAGAAATTAATATCAAATTACACTTTTTCACGACAACATTTACAAAAAGCTAACACTCCCCTAAATAATTTCATAAAAACAAAAATTAATTATACTTATATTTTACTATTTGTTTTTTTCTATAGTACTAGTACAGTTGTATTTTTGGTGTTATATTTGTATTATTATCATAAAAAAATCTAGTATTTTTTTATACTAAAAATTGTTATCAAAATATAAAAATTAATGCACTTTACATACTGTTTTTTTCGAGTTTGATTAATTGCTTTTAAACTTGGTTTTTTTGATAGAATTAAGAGGTAACTAAAATATATATAGGAGAAAATAATTTCATGCGATTGAAAAAAATGAAAATAATAATAAAAATTTTAAAGTTTTTCAATTAGAAAATTATCTCTTGGTGCAGCACCGGTCGTTATCGGGGCTTTATTTTTTGGAAGTCATGCACCAAGTGAAGCACTTGCCAACGAAAACAACACAAGTGTTAAATATACTTATCTAGCTGAAAATGAATTGACCGAAGCAGAAAAAAGTTTAATTAAAAGAAGTATACCAAACAATGTAAAAAACAACGAAACATACTACATGGTTTATAAAAAAGAAGCTCAAACTTCTACTAAATCTACGACAGAATTAAAATCATTACCAAATACTGGACAAAGTTCTCTTCCAGTAGCTGGCTTTGGAATCGGTACTGCAGTATTAGTAGTTCTTTTAATGTCTAAAAAACACAGAAACAAAGTTCTTAGCGTTGTGCTAATCGGAGCAATGGGACAAAGTATCGTTATGCCTTATCAATCATTCGCTTTCGAGAATAAAGAATTAGTACGCTACAACACACAAACAACAGTTACTGATTCTACAGAACTTGCAAATGGTATGATTAACATCGATGGCTATCGCTATGTTGGATACTTTACTCTTAGCGATTTAGGCACTTTACCTCAAACAGAACAAAAAGTTCTTCCAAAACCTACACAACCAGCAGTTGAACCAACACAACCTGCGCAACCAACAACAAAGGTTGAATACAAAACAACACCTGAAGAAGGTATCAAATCAGTAGTTGTAAACAAACCCGAACTAAAATCCACTACTGAAGTTGTACCTTTCGAAACAATCGAGCAACCTGACGCTACTTTACCTAAAGGACAAACTAAAGTTGTTCAAGAAGGAGTTAATGGTGAACAAATCGTATTTAGCGAAGTAACTACTGCTGACGGTAAACAATCTAGCAAAGTTATCAAAACTTCAATTACAAAACAACCTGTTAATAGAGTAATTGCTGTAGGGACAAAAGAAGATCTTGCTACAACACCAACTCAACCTGAGACTCCTAAGGCAGTTGACATTAAACCTACACAACCCGAAACTCCAAAACCAGTTGACGTTAAGCCTACACAACCTGAAGCTCCAAAACCAGTTGACGTTAAGCCTACACAACCTGAAGCTCCAAAACTAGTTGAAGTTAAACAAAATGAACCTAAGACTCCAAAACCTGAGGAAACTAAACCTACCCCTCAACCTGAAAAACCTGAAGAAACTAAACCAGAAGAAAAAGTAGATAAAACTGCACTAAAAGCTCAAATCGATAGAGCTCTTGCACTTATTCCTGCTGATTATTCTGCAGCAAGCTACAACACTCTTAAACCAATTTTAGAAGCTGCACAAAATGTCTATGCTTCTGATAGTGTTAAACAACCTGAAGTAGATAGCGAGACAGCTAAACTTAAAGCTGCTATCGACGCTCTTAACGTAGATAAAACAGACTTAAACAATACTATCGTAGATGCAAAATCAAAAACTAAAGATCACTACAGCGATTCAACTTGGGCAAATCTTCAAAATGTATTAGCTGAAGCTGAAAAAGTTACAAACAATCCGACTGCAAAACAAAGCGAAGTTGATCATATTAACGAGAAGCTTAAAGCTGCTATTGCGGGATTAAACACAGATAAAACTGATCTTGAAAAACAACTAGCAGATGCTAACTCTAAGACCGCTTCAGACTTCAGTCCTGAAACTTGGTCTGCATTAGAAGAAGCTAAGAAAGCTGCTCAAGAGGTAGAAGATAACGCAACTGCTACACAAACTCAAATCGATGAAGCCGCTAAAAAACTAAAAGAAGCTATAGCTGCCCTAAATGTTGATAAAACAAAATTACAAGAACAAATAAAAGATGCAGCTACTAAACAAGAAGCTGATTATAGCCCTAAAACTTGGAATGAATTCAAAAACGCTGAAATAAAAGCTAAAGAAATCAACAACCAAACTACTCCGCTTCCTAAACAAAGCGAGATAGATGCAGCTACCAAAGCTCTTCAAGATGCGATTAAAGCTCTTGCTGTAGATAAAACTGCACTACAAAATGCTATTAACACAGCTAACAGCAAACGTAAAGAAGAATACACTACTCAAACATGGAAAGCTTTAGAAGAAGCCCTTGCAGCAGCAAACACTGTAAATGCAGATAATGCTTCTACTCAAAGCAAAGTGAATGTAGCTACTGAAAAATTAGAACAAGCTATTAAAAACTTAGTTCGATTAACTGAGAAACCAATACTAAAATTTGTAAATACTGACAAGAAAGTATTAGATAAAGAAGTAGTTGCTAAGTATTCTCTAAAAATCCAACTAAGACAAAAATTAAATCAATCACAGCTACTCTGAAAAAAGATGGAGAAGTTGTTAAGACAATTGATTTATCAGAAAACAACTTAGATGCATTATTAGATAATCTAAAATACTTCCAAGAATATACTCTATCTACTACTATGGTTTATGATAGAGGTAACGGTGAAGAAACTGAAACTTTAGAAGATCAACCAATTCAATTAGATCTTAAAAAAGTTGAAATTAAAAACATTAAAGAAACAAGCTTAATAAGCGTTGATTCTGAAGGTAACGAAACTGATATCAGTTTACTTTCGGAAAATCCAGGAAATGTAGCTCCACTTTATCTACGAGTTACAACTCACGATAACAAAGTGACAAGACTTTCTGTTGATAAAATTGAAGAAGTGGTTAAAGATGGAAAAACTTTATACAAAGTTACTGCAACTGCACCTGATTTAGTTCAACACACAGATGCTTCTAAATTAGCAAACGAATATGTTCATTACTTCGAAAAACAAAAAGCACACGAAAATGATGTATATTATAGCTTTGATGATCTAGTAAAAGCTATGAAAGCTAATCCTTCTGGTACATTCAAACTTGGCGCAGATCTTAATGCAGCGAATGTGCCTACACCAAATAAACAATATGTCCCTGGTAAATTCAGCGGTACTTTAACGAGTGTTGATGGTAAACAATATACAATCCACAATATGGCTCGTCAATTATTTGATAACATTGAAGGTGGAACAGTTAAGAACATTAATTTAGGTAACGTTAATATTAATATGCCTTGGATTGACAATATTTCAGCATTATCAAGAGCCCTTAAAAATGGTACTGTAGAAAATGTTAAAGTAACAGGTAGCATTCTAGGTAGAGATGCTATTGCTGGTATTGTTAATAAGGGAGACGTAGGTGGTCTTCTTAAAAATGTTGCCTTTATTGGTAAACTAACAGGGGTTGGTAATAGACCTTGGGATATCGGTGGTATTGCTGGGGAACTTTGGAGAGGGAATATCAAACATGCATATGTAGATGCTGATATTGTCGCAGATAAAGCACGTGTGGGTGGACTGGTTGCTAGAACAGATAACGGTTCTGATCCTAACGGAATCGATAAGTATGCATCTGTTCGTAACGCTGTCACTAAAGGAACTATTAACGTGAAAAATCCTGTTGATGTTGGTGGATTCATTAGTAAAAACTGGACATGGGGGCGTGTTGCTGATACAGTCTCAATGATGAAAGTTAAAAACGGCGAAGAATTCTATGGATCTAGAGATTTAGAAGCAGAAGATGGATATTACACAAAAAACTGGATTGAAAGAAACTACGTTGTTAAAGATGTGAGTGAAGGTTCTCACTCATTTAACGGTTCTCGTAGTAATCGAATCCAAGAAATCAGCCTAGAAGATGCAAATAAAAAAATAGAATCATTCGGAATTACAGCTGATAAGTTTGAAATTAAACCTCTTGTTGAAGATGCACTTAATAACGTAAAACCAAAAGCTGACACGTATAAAGATACTCAAGATTACAAAGCAGACCGTGAACTTGCTTACCGTAATATCGAAAAACTTCAACCATTCTATAATAAAGAGTGGATTATAAACCAAGGTAACAAGATTCCAGCAGATTCTAAATTATTGACTACAGAAGTATTATCTGTTACAGGTATGAAAGACGGTCAATTCGTGACAGACTTATCTGATGCAAGTCACATTATGATTCACTATGCAGATAAGACTAAAGAAGTTAAAGCTATCACTCAAAAAGAATCTCAAGTACAACAAGTTCGTGAATATAGTATTGAAGGATTAGGTGATATTGTCTATACACCAAATATGGTTGTTAAAGATAGAACACAATTAATTAATGATATTAAAGCTAAACTATCTTCTGTTGAATTATATTCTGATGAAGTTCGTAAGATCCACGGTGATCCGAAAATGTTATACTTAGATGAAAACTTCAAAGAAGTAAAAGATAACTTAGATGCTTTCGTTAAAGCTCTAGTTGAAAATGAAGATCACCAACTTAATACTGACGAAGCTGCTCAACGTGCATTAGTTAAAAAAGTTGAAGATAACAAAGCTAAGATTATGTTAGCTCTGGCTTACCTAAACCAATACTACGGAATTAAATTTGACGGATTAAACATCAAAAACATGATGACATTCAAACCTGATTTCTACGGTAAGAACGTTAACGTACTTGATAGATTAATCAGCTTCGCATCAAATGGTAACAACCTAAAAGGTGATCAATCACACGATGCATTCAATAGAGCTTTAGCTGGAAATACTGGTAAAGCTAACTTACATGAGTTCTTGAAATACAACATGGAATTATTCACAAATGATACTGATATGAACACTTGGTTCAAGAATAACATTGCAGAAAATGCTTATGTTGTTGAGAAACAATCATCAAATCCAGATTTCGCTAATAAGAAATATAAACTATATGAAGTGATTAATAACGGACATCACGGACGTTATATCTTACCACTTCTAAACTTGAAAAAAGCTCATATGTTCTTAATTACAACATATAATACAATTGCATTTAGTTCATTTGAGAAATACGGTAAGAACACAGCAGCTGAGCGTGAAGCATTCAAGAAAGAAATCAACTTACGTGCACAAGAACAAATCAATTACCTAGACTTCTGGTCTCGTTTAGCAGCTGATAATGTACGTAACCAACTACTTAAGAGTGAAAACATGGTTCCATCAGCTGTTTGGGATAACCACTTCGCACCTGATCTTGGTTGGGTAGATCGTATGGGACACACTAAGAATGGTGACTTTGCTCCAATTCGTGAGTTCTATGGTCCAACAGATAAATGGCATGGTAATAATGGTATGGGTGCATATGCTTATATCTTTGCTAACCCACAACCACAAGAAGCAGTATACTATATTTTATCTAGTTTAATCAGTGACTTTGGTACATCTGCATTTACTCACGAAACAACACACATCAATGACCGTATGGCGTACTTAGGTGGATGGCGTCACCGTGAAGGAACTGACGTTGAAGCGTTCGCTCAAGGTATGTTACAATCACCATCACTTACAAACTATAATGGTGAATATGGTTCACTTGGACTGAATATGGCTTATGAACGTAAAAATGATGGAAATCAAATTTATAACTACGACCCTAACATGTTAAGTAGTCGTGAGAAAATCGATCACTACATGAAGAATTACAATGAATCTATGATGATGCTTGATTATTTAGAAGCTGAATCTGTAATTAAGAAAAATACTGGAACTAACGATAAGTGGTTCAAGAAAATCGATAAGAAATATCGTGAAAAAGCTAGCTATAACAATTTAGTTGGTGAACCACACCAATGGGATTTAGTTCGTGATCTAAACGATACTGAGAAGACTATGACTCTTACAACTATTGATCAACTTGTAGATAACAACTTCGCAACTAAACACGGACTACCAGGAAACGGTCATTACCGTGCTGAAGGTTTCGATTCTGCCTATACTGTAATTAATATGATGACTGGTATTTACGGTGGTAATACAAGTAAGAGTGCCGTTGGTTCAATCTCATTCAAACACAATACATTCCGTATGTGGGGGTACTTCGGTTATATTGACGGATTCATAGGTTATGCTTCTAACAAGTATAAACAAGAATCTCAAAAAGCTGGAAACAAAGGTCTTGGTGATGACTTCATCATCGAGAAAGTTTCTAAAGGTCAATTCCATACTTTAGAAGAGTGGAAGAAAGCATGGTACAAAGAAGTACACGCAAAAGCTCAAAAAGGATTTGCTGAAATCGAAATCGATGGAGTTAAGATTTCAACTTACGAAAAACTTCAAGAATTATTCGATGCCGCAGTTGAAAAAGACCTTAAAGGAACCGACTTCAAGAATACTGTTGATCTTAAATGGAAAGTATACAAAGCATTACTTAAAAACACTGATGGATTCACAGGAAAACTTTTCAAAGATTAATTTGAACAACAAAAACCTAGATTTAGAAATTTCTAAATCTAGGTTTTTTCATATTTCAAAGCTCTTTCTTTGAGAGTTGAAATTACGTAAACCTCATCCTCTTAACCTAAAAAAAAAATTCAGGACTTAACTTAGCCCTGAATTAACTTTTTTTATATTATATCTACTTCTTTTTTATATTGCTCTTTGATATTTTCATCAAGAACATCGTCACTGATAATTGCTGTAAGATCTTTTAGTTGGAAAAATGTGTAAAATGCATGTGTTGAAAACTTGCTGTGGTCTGCAAGGACATAACGTTCAGTCGCATTATTAAGAATCGTTTCATTACAACGTCCTTCTTCTTCATCAGAGATAGTAACCTTCTCTAAATCTATTCCATTTACCCCAACAAACGCCTTATTTACACTTATTTTACTAAGTGCATCTTGTGTAAAATATCCGATAAAACCTTTTGTTTTTTGACGGTATCTTCCTCCAATAAAAATAAGATCACAAGATGGATTGTCCTTAAACTGTTCGAATACCGTTAATGAATTCGTCACAATGTTAATATCTTTATCTTGAAGATACTCTGCCAAGTAACTCGTAGTACTTCCTGGACCTATAAATATAGTTTCATTATCTTTTATAAGCTCGGATACTTTTCTAGCAATTTGTTTTTTTCTCTTCAACATTTACAGATATTTTTTTGTTATAATTATCTTCTTGATAAAAAAATTTTTTTCGGTTTTAATTTTTGCTCCACCGTGTATTCTAGTAAGGTGTCCATAATCTTCTAATTCTTGCAAATCACGACGAATCGTCATCTCAGTAACTTTCATATCATTCGCTAAATTACTAACACGTACCAAATGTTTGTTTTTTTCAATTCATTTAAGATATAACTATGTCTGTCTATTTTTTTAACATTTTTTTCTCCACTCTAAAAATAATAAATTTAACATTTATATTTTAACACTTTTTTTCGAAAATATAAAACAAAAAAACATAAAAAGAACTATCAAAACAAACATTAAATCTAACATAAAAACAAAAACTAGCTGCTTTTTAGACTATATCAGCCCTCAAGCAACTAGTTCTTATTAATTATTTTTTTCTTTATCTTCTTTTTTTCTTTAACCACTTTTTGGTTGTTCTGTTGCTGCGACAACTCTCATGTTCAGAAGTTTATCATACAACATTATAGGATTCTTACGTTTAAGTACATATTTCTCATATAACCAGAATATTGCAGAAACTGGTACTGCACCCCAACCAATAGTAACTTTAATTAGGAATTCTCTAATTAAATATCTAGAAAATTCAATTTTTTTGTTATCTGTAGGCACTAGTCTTACTTTAAGAAGTTTTTTCCCGATAGTTTGACCCTGCCATTTATGCGGTAGGTATCCATATAAAAGAATTGCAAAGATAACTATTGAAAGTGTCATATATAATGCATTTCTTTCGTTTTCCGCTCCACCTTGTGCACGTAAGTTCACAGTAGAATATTGGAAAATAATCGCTATTGGCAAGTAAATACCTAAGTCAATTAAATACGCTATTAAACGTTTTATAGGCGAAGCTTCTTCACCATGTACATCTAATAATGGTTCTGCTGTTGGTGCTGAAATATCATTTAAAGTTGGTTTTATATTTCTATCATTATAGCTATATGAACTATTTTTTTTAATTTTCTTAACCATAGTTCACCTAGGCTTCTAAGTCAACGTTGTGGTATACTTGTTGAACATCTTCACAATCATCTAGCATTTCTAACATTCTTTCGAATTTAGCTTTATCTTCTTCGCTTAATGTTACTTCATTTTGAGGAATCATTGAAATTTCAGCAACTTCAAATTCTTCGATTCCAGCTGCTTTTAGAGCTTCTTGAATTTCGTGGAAGTTTTCTGGTTCACCATATACTAATGTTAACTCATCTTCTTCAAGAATATCACGAGCATCAATATCAGCTTCCATAAGAATTTCTAATAATTCATCTGCACTCTTACCTTCAACACCGATTACTGCAGTGTTGTCGAACATGTAGTTAACAGAACCAGTAACACCTAAGTTACCTCCGTTTTTACCTAATGCTGTACGCACTTCAGCAGCTGTACGATTAACGTTATTTGTAAGTGTATCGATGATAACCATTGTTCCACTTACACCGAAACCTTCATAACGTAATTCATCGTAGTTCTCTTCACTACCACCTTTTGCTTTTTCAATAGCACGGTCAATAATATTTTTAGGAACACGGTAAGTTTTCGCTCTTTCTAATACTACTTTTAGATTTCTGTTACTTTCTGGATCTGGTTCTCCAGTTTTTGCAGCTTGGTAAATTTCACGTCCAAACTTAGCATAAATCTTACTAGTGTTAGCGTCTTTTGCCGCTTTTTTTTCTTTAATATTATTCCATTTACGACCCATAGTCTTTTAATCTCTCTTTCTTTTTATAAATATTTTCCATTTTAGTAAAACTTCCTCGCTATAATGCAGCCAGAAAGTTATTACATACCACTCTATATTACTATATTTAGCTTATTTTTTCAAGCACTGACTAAGCTTTTTCACCTATCTTCTCATTAACTCATTTCCTAAAAATATAATTTCTAATACATACTATCTAATAGCTATTTCAAAAGGTTATATCGAGACTCATATTTGCCGAAACAAAAAAGATTCGAAGTATAAGGAAAACCTCATACTTCGAATCTATTGTATAACCAAAGTTATTATTTGTATTCTACAAATTTGTTGAATTCAGCTTCATCAACGTTTGTTAATTTAACAATCCAAGATTCTTTTGGATCAGCTGAGTTTAAAACTGTTGGCTCTTCTTCAGCTTTTTTGTTGTATTCTACAACGTCCCCTGCTAATGGAGTGTTGATGTCTAATACAGTTTTTGATGCTTCTAAACGTAAGATAACATCATCTTTTTCTAATTTTTCTTTTCTTGAGAATTCTACAAATCCTACAGTACCAACATCATCTTGTAATTCTGCAGTTGGTCCAATAATGTATACACCTTCGCTTTTTTCAATCCATAAAGCTTTTGCTAATTTTTTCATTTTACAACCTCTTTCTCTTTATAATTTTTTCTAAGTATCGATGACCTTATTTCATCATCGATTTTTACTCAAAGGTACATTATACATTTTATAAAATTAAAAAAATCAACTAAAATATTAATAAAAATGATATTGATTTTCAATTAGTTTAATATATTAAACCATTCTCTTAACTCAATATCAAATCTACAAATTCTTGTGCTTCTACTTTTCCGAAATAATGAGCTAAGTCTATACTTTCTAATACTTCTAGTAAGTCTTCTTCTTTTACCCTTACTCCGATTAATTTCTCCTCGACATCACCGATATTACCTTTTCCAAAAAAATCTCCGTAAAACTTAGCTTTTGTAATTCGTCCCGCTTCTACTTCCAGGTTAAACTCAACAGTTCCTATCCCTAGTCGTGCATCTCTATTATAGTTATAACGTGGTGATTTCCCGTAGTTCCAGTCCCAATTTTGATATTTCTTAGCGAGTAATTCGTCAATCGCTCGCCAATCATCTTTTGTCAATTCATAGCGTTTTATATCTTCTATTCTTTCGCAATCAAATAAACGACATAAGTATAAGTCTTTGAACTCTACTACAGATAAATTTCTATATTCCTCATCTAAATATTCTCTAAGACTTGTAACTCTACTTCTTACCGAATCTATACCTTTCGACTCAATTTTCTTACGATTAGGTGTTAAAACATTGACCATAGCTTCATAGTTAACATCTAAAAGCAGAGTGTAGCCACCGTAAATCTTGCCATTAACAAGTGTCATCGCAGCTCCACTTACTTTCTTCCCGTCGACAACAAGGTCGTTTCGTCCTGTTTGTTCTACCTTACTCACACCAAGATCATGCAATATATTTACCGCAGGTTCATAGAATTTTTTGAAGTTACCATAAACATTACTATCACCATTCATAATAAGGCAAATATTCACAGCTCCTTCATCCAAAAACACTGTTCCCCCGCCTGTATCACGTCTAACAAGGGTTATTCCATGAGTTTTCATGTACTCATGATTAATCTCTTTTTCGGCATTTTGAAAAAGACCAATCTGTACCTTCGGTTTGCAACAATATGGGAATATTATATCTTCATCTAAATTCAATTTATTCAATACATGTACTTGTATCGCTAAGGCTACTGCCCCATCATAAATATATTGTCCATCTCTTATTGGCTCTATTAAATACATAAACACTCCTCATTTTTCACACTACAACATAAACAGCTACTATTATTCAAGTTCAACCTATAATAGTAGCCGTTTTGCCTTAATAGTCTGCTATTAATATAATTAATTCTCTCTATAAATCATAACCGACTTCTTAATAATTTTCTTCTAATTTTCTAAATTCATCTCTCGTATGTTGTGGCAAACTCTTACCATAATCCATCATAAGCACAATATCTTTAAATGCAGCTTTCGGAATAGCTAAACTTTCAATATCTTCCACACCTACATTTAGATTAATATCTTCCTCACGATTTTCTCGGAATTTAGCTACAAAGTCCGGCTCAGCAACAAAGACGCTAGATAAACCTACCATCTCAGCATGCATAATAGCTTCACGGCTTTTTTCTATACTATTAATTCCACCAGTCGCCATCAAAGGAACACGCCCTACTAGATGTTCATGGACTACTTCATTTATCAAACGACCTTCGTTAGGTCCTTCAGCACGGACTTTATTTAGATAAATATTTTGCCCCCAACTCGCTATCGCTATGTAAGACAACGGCACTCTTTCTAGTATCCAATCTGTAAGTTGGTTAAATTCTTCCACAGTGTAACCTATTATCGCACCACGTGTTTCTTCCGGGGTTGCTCTATATCCTAAGATAAAATCCTCGGGTGCTTCGTCTTTTATAACTTCATACACCGCTTCAAAAACTTCGAGTATAAATCTAGCTCTATTTTCTAGTGAATCTACACCATACTTATCATGGCGTTTATTCGATACCGTTGAGAAAAACGTCTGTAGCATTAGTTTTTGAGCTGTAGATATTTCTACCCCTGCAAAACCTGCACGTATCGCTCTTCTCGTAGCATCTTTGTATTTTTGTTTAATCTCATCTATCATCTCATGAGACAACTCTTCTACTTCATGTTCAAACGGAAGATGCAACTTCAACTTACTCGGTCCATAAACCTTATGATTTACCCCATAGTAATTAGCACCCGCACCTGAATAAGTTAGTTGTAAAATAGCCTTTGCTCCTGCATCTTGCATAGCATCCGCCATCTTAGTAAGCCCTGGAATACAGCTATCATCATGTGCGCCGAAGCCAAACTCGAACAATTGTCCATCAACATCGACATAAGCCGCCCCTGTCACCTGTAATGGAGCTGACTTAGCTCGTCTTAACGCATAATCTAAGTCTTCTTTTGTGATAATTCCATCTTTTGTAGAAGAATTAGTCGTCATCGGCGACAGCACAAACCTATTTTCTAACTGAACACCATTTGCTAGTTTTATGGGAGTTAATAATTTTTCCACAAACTCACACCTCTTTTACACAATTTGTAAAACTAACTTAAGATTAAATCTACTAATTCTTTAGCTTCTACATTACCGAAGTAGAATGATAGATCAATACTTCCTAGAGCTTCTAGTAAGTCTTCTTCTTTAACCCTTACCCCAATAAGTTTTTCTTCTACATCGCGTACGTTACCTTTACCGAAGAAGTCTCCGTAGATTTTCGCTTTCGTAATGCGTCCTTCTTCAACTTCTAGACTGAAATCAACTGTTCCGATCGCAAGGTGAGCATCACGGTTGTAGTTATAACGTGGTGATTTCCCATAGTTCCAATCCCAGTTACGGTATTTTTCATCTGCTAATTTTTCAATTGCAGCCCAGTCTTCATCAGTAAGTTCATATCTTTTCGCATCTTTGATGTCTTCGATTCCCATTAATCCACAGATGATTAAATTTTTGAATTCATCGATTGTTACGTTTTGGTATTCAGGTTTTAATAGTTCACGCATACCCATTACACGTGCTCTTACTGATTCAATACCTTTTGATTCGATTTTTTTACGGTTTGGTGTTAAAGCATTAACCATCGCTTCATAGTTTACATCTAAAAGTAATGAATATCCTCCGTAGATTTTACCACGTACTAATGTCATCGCAGCTCCACTTACTTTTTTACCACGAGCAGTTAAATCGTTACGTCCTCTTTGTTCAACTTCTGTAGCTCCTAAGCTGTGAAGTACGTCTACTGCTGGTTGATAGAATTTTTTGTAGTTTCCGTATACATCAGTATCCCCAGGCATTAAGAAACATACGTTAACAGCACCATTATCAACGTACACAGCACCACCACCTGTATCACGACGAACTAGGATAATATCTTTTTCTTTCATATATTCATGGTTTACCTCAGTTTCAGCATTTTGGAATAATCCAATTTCTACTTTTGGTTCGCAATAATATGGGAAGATTACAGTCTCATCGATATCGATGTTGTTAAGTACGTAAACCTGCATCGCCATTACTAGCGCTCCATCTGGTAAATATTTTCCGTTTCTAATTGGTTCTATTAAATACATAATTTATTCTCCTTTATTTATTAATTTTTGCTAATGTATTTTTTAGTTAATATAATTTTATTTAAAGAGTAGTTTGTAACTTTTTTCAGCAATTTTTCTTCAACAACTCTTCAACATCTAGCGTTAACTCTTTACTATTCTGGTTAAACCATAACACCCTTGAAGCTATTCTCTCCGGGAATTGGTATTTCTTCTGATTCATAGTAATCATCAATGCCTTTTGGTTTTTATCTAACTCTCTATAAAATGGATATTTTATAAACTGAGGTGTCGTAAATCCTACTCCTATTTCGATAAACAATGTTTTCTTATCACGATTTTTTTCTAAAAAATCATTATACTTATCTAGATGTTCAAAAAAGATTGGATCTTCTACCATTCCCTTTTCAGCGTTACGTTTATTAACTTCAAGTGGCGCACCACATTCCGGACATAATGGAATAGAGCTGTAGTCAACTTCCATATTTTCTTGCTCAACAGCTAATCTACGCATTAAAGCTTCATCTTGATATGTCTTCGCATGGCAATGTTTACTGCACTGCATAAGACCGTACTTCCCTTGAATATGGAAGACCTTATCCATATCGTAACCAGCAACATCGAAGGCATTATCCGCATTTGTCGTAATAATGTGATAATTTTTATCCTTTAGAATGTTTTTTAAGGCTGCGTAACTCGCTCCGACAGGTTGATCAAAGTAATTTAATAAGACAAAACGACTTTGAAATGCCCAATATTCTTGTGAACTAGGAAAATCAAATAGACTCGCCTGTAACATATCTAAAAATTTATATTTTTCAACAAAGTCTTTGAAATTACTCGTAAATCTCTCTCCTATGTAGGTGAATCCATCCGCAGCTGACATTCCAGCTCCTATTCCTATGACTATCGCCTCAGCTTCTTCTATTAACTGCGCTAATTTTTCGGCATTGTTTTCTTCTAACTCTATCGCCTTCCAAGTCATTAATTTTTCTCCTCTTTTTCAATTAGCTCTTTTGCTAAAATCTCTATAATATTTTTTCTTCTTTCTATAGTTGGTACTAAAGGTATACACATAAGTTCTTTTAACTCTAATTCTGTTGCTAAATCTCTAAGTTTTTCTACTACAATATCCTTTGTACCCCAAACTAAACGTGTTCTATTCTTTTCTACTTTTTCTTTATCAATTTCAGCAATTTCATACTCTTTTGCTGTATTTATACTAGGGAATCTATCAAATTCTGTAAATTCTTTCTTACCAAGAAGCCATACATCTAAACAACGTACCAAGTTTTTTGCCTCTTGCTCATCTTCCCCTATCGCAATAAACACGGCAACCACATCTTGTGGTGTTTTTTGTTGCTCGCGCATTTTTTTACGATAAGTTTGTAAGCATCTTTTTGCTGTTTCTATATAGTCTACAGCTTGATTAAAGAATAGACCATAAACATAGTTTTGACCTAACTCTGCAGCTAGATTCGCACTTTTCTCACTAGTTGATAGTAGCCACATTGGACCAACCTTTGCTTCTGGTGGTTGCACTAATATTTCATTTCCCGTAAGAAGCTCCAGCAATTTCGTACAACTTTCATTGTATTCATCTCGTGTTATCGGTGTAGTATCCATCAGTTTTTGAACTACTTTAGTTCCAGGATTATTACCTATCCCTAGATTCACCCTATTTGGATACAAAGCACTAAGAAGTTTTATCCATTCGCTGATTTTATATGGTGTATAATGAGGAATCATTATTCCACCTGAACCTATTTGTATTTTTTCTGTATTTTGCAAAAGGTGCAACATAAGTAGTTCTGGGCTACTGCTCGCAAGCGCTGGTACCTGATGATGTTCAGCCATCCAAAAACGACTATAGCCCAACTTTTCTGCTAAACGAGCTAGCTCCGTACTTTCTTCTATAGCCTCTAATGCAGTTTTCCCTTCATCTACAATAGCATAATCTAAAATACTAAGTTTCATAGTATTATCCTCTTATATTTTATCTTATTTTTATATAACTTCAAATATCTATTTTTCTTCTTTTTTTAGTATTTTTATTTCACACTCTTCAATTTATTTTTTTTACCTTTTTTTATACTTAATAATCTGATATAATAAATTATAAGAAAACCTTTTTCTGAAATTACGAATTTATTATATCATATTTTTCAGCAAAAAGTACACATACCTAGCACCACTACTTTTAAATTTTTTTATAAAAAAATTATAGTAACTTAATCTACTGAATCTACCTTTTAATTTACATAATTTTAGATAATATCAGCAGTTTATTTTCTATAGTATTTTTTATTGTTGTATATTTTTTGGTATAGTTGTATGTTATTTACATTACTTAAAGAGGTATTTTTTATGGAATCAAAATTATTAACACCTGTCAAACTAGCTAATGGAATAGAACTTGAAAATCGTTTTGTTCTTTCTCCGATGACTACAAACTCATCTACCGCAGAAGGCTTCATTACAGAAGAAGATCTTCTTTACGCAAAAAGACGAAAAAATACAGCACCCTTACAAATTACCGGCGCTGCCTATATAAATCTTGAAGGACAACTTTTTGAATATGGTTTTAGCGTTCATGATGATGCGTGTATTCCTGGTTTAAAGAAAATGGCAAAAGCTATGCAGTCTGGTGGAGCAAAAGCTATCCTACAACTTACTCACGCAGGTCGTTTTGCTAATCACTATGTTACTACTAACAAACGCGCTGTTGGTCCTAGTTATATGAAACTTAACTCTCCTGTCGAACATATCGTTCATCCCCTTTCTATAGAAGATATACAAAAAATAAAAGAAGATTATAAGCGTGCTGCAAGCCGTGCTATCGCAGCTGGTTTTGATGGTATCGAAATATCTAGTGCACAACGTCTTTTACTACAAACATTCTTTTCTACCTTCTCAAATGAACGCCACGATGAATACGGAGTAGATACGTTAGAAAACCGTTCACGTTTCATCCTTGAAGTTTTTGAAGAAGTATACGAAGTAATAAAAAAAGAAGCACCAAAAGATTTCATCTTTGGTTATCGTGCAACCCCTGAAGAAACTCGTGGTGAAGAAGTTGGTTATACTGTAGAAGAATTTAATCAACTTACCGACTGGTTATTAGAAAAGGTGCCACTATCATACATGGCAATCGCAAGTTGGGGGCAAAATATTTATTTAAATACAGTACGCGCAGAAGGTCCACACCATGGAAGACTTATTAACGAAGTAGTCTATGAACATTTAAATGGAAGAATACCATTAATCGCATCAGGTGGTATCAACACTGTGGAAAAATGTGAAGCTGCAATTTTACATGCTGATATGATTGGTTTATCTTCTCCATTTATCGCAGAACCAGATTTCGTTGAAAAACTAAAAGCAAATCATATAGAAGATATAAATCTAAATGTCGGTATTGAAGACATAGATCGTTTAGCTATTCCTAAAGCTGCGTTTAAAGATATCGTGCTTATGATGGATTACGGACGTTCACTACCACAGCATACTAGGGATGAATTTAGAAAATTAGAAGAAAAATTATTAACAATATTCCTTTTTTTCAAGACTAACCCTAAAAAGTAAAACAAAAAAATCAGACTCTTCATAAGTAATGTAATTCTATTTTTACATTTTCTTACTCTAAGTCTGATTTTTTTATTATTGAATTCTTGTTAATCTTTTTTTACTTTAGTTTGTACTACATTTAACGGTACCGCTTCTTTCGTTATAACACTAGTGTCTAATCCGAACCATTTTTCTGGAGTTACCGTTATTTTTTTCAGTTTTAATCTTAGTCCCATAATAAAGTTATCGAATGATGATAAGCCATTACTATTACCTAGTACCTCTTCTATCAATACGAATCTAAAGTCTCCGACCGTCTCAGCTTTTCCTCTTAAGTTATACTTAGTAGGTTGCAGTTCTAATTCTTTATTCATTAATAAATCATCTATTACTTGATGCATAAACATATTTACCCTTTGGTGTTCTCTAAATCCTAAGTTAAAGGTAATCTTAAGTATTTTCTTATCACTAAATTTAGTAACTTTATACTCTCGTTTATAAGGTTTATCTATAACGTTTATATGTACGAAAAAGTAGACATTCGCCCTTTTCGGTTGTTTGTTTAATATAGAATACAATACTGCATAATCTACATCTTCTTCTTTTTTTCGCACCTGTTAAATATACTAAGTTTGTAGCATATTTCGGTACACTTTTTATCCATACTTAACTGAAGTAATTGTTTTGTATAATTTTTTTCACAGTTAAATATTGACTTTCTCTCTCTTTTATCTCTGTTCCTCTATACCAGATAAACATTATTGTAAATATTAGTAACGCTATGAATACCGTAATGTATCCACCATTTACAAATTTTAAACTATTTGCGTATAGGAAGAATAATTCTTCTATTCCGAAAAAAATATTAAAAAGATTGCAGCAAAGATTTTTTTACTTTTTTTACTTTATACAAGTAAATACTTAATAATAATGTAGTTACAAACATTGTTATACTAATACTTAAACCATACGCCGCTTCCATATTACTACTTGTTCTAAAGAATATTACTACACAGCTACTGCAGATAAAGAGTATTATATTAACCGCAGATACATAAACCTGTCCTTTTAATTCTGTCGGATATTTTATTATTAATTTTGGGAATAGGTTTAATTTTATCGCCTCTGAAATTAATGTGAAAGATCCTGTTATTAAACTTTGACTCGCTATTATTGCAGCTAATGTCGCTAGTATCACTTGAAATACTACAAAACTTTCTGGAACTATCGCAAAGAATGGATTTTTTTCCGAGTTGTAGTTTGTCGACAATAAATATGCTGCTTGACCAAAATAATTCGCAAGTAAGCATACTTTAACCGCAAACCAAGCCATTCTTACATTCGGTCTGCCACAATGACCTAAGTCTACATATAAATCTTCTGCACCTGATACACATAAAAATACCGCCCCTAATAAAACGAATACTCCTGGATAGGTAATTAATAGATTAAGTGCATATTTTGGATTTATAGCTTTTAATATTTCTGGTCTAGTACCTATTGATTTTACTCCCCAGAAAAATAAAGATAAAAACCATAAACTCATTATGGGACCAAATAGCGATCCTATCTTTTTCGTTCCAAATCTTTGAAATGAAAAGATAAAGATAAAAATTATCAACACTAAAATTATTACATCATTTGTGTTTATAGCTGGAATTATATCGTGTAATCCTTCTACTGCTGATGTTACTGTAATTGCTGGTGTTATTATCCCATCCGCAAGAAGTGTAGCTCCTCCTATCATCGCTAAGAGAACCACACCTCGTTTAGTTTTATTTTTTATTAAAGCAAATAATGAGAAAACCCCACCTTCACCGTGGTTATCAGCTTTTAATGCTATCATCACATATTTGGTCGTTGTTTGTAAGGTCATTACCCAAAATATCAAACTCACGAATCCTAATACGAGATTTTCACTCATCATAGCATCACTACTACGGACGAATGATTTCATAACATAAAGTACCGAGGTTCCTATATCTCCAAATATTATTCCAATAGTTATTATTACACCAAGAAAAGTCAATCTTGATTTATCCATTTTTATACCCTCTTATAAAATAATTGAAATTATATCACCTCTATAAAATCAGTAATATAATTCTCATATATTATTATATGCCTCTTATGGAGAATGTCAATAGTAAGTATATTGTGTTTTTTTATTATATAATTTATTTCAATAACATACCGAAATTATAAGAAAAAAATCCCCATATTCCTATTTTTCATAAATATAACACCTTAAATTATTCTATTAAAATACCGTGTTTTTTTCTATCTTATACAAAACCTTTAAAAATACCTTTTAAATTAATTTTTGAAAACTTTTTACTTTTTCTACTTTACAAACCTATTTAAAAAAAGTGTTAAAATTAAGTTAACAAAAAAATTTAACACATTAAATTTAAAACAAACAAATTTTTATAAAAAAAGGGGTGTTATTATGTTAATAAAAAGTAAAAAAGTTTGGTCTAGCGGCCAATTTCTTCCTCTAATTTTAGAAGTTGAAGATAAAAAAATAACAGCAGTTTACGACTACGATGCATTTGAAGAAGTAGATTACGATTTTGGAACTAACCGTGTTTTACCTGGATTTATAGATGTCCATACTCATGGTGCTTATGGTTACGACACTAATGATGTTAACGAAGAGGGACTTCGTAACTGGACAAAAAATATCGTTTCTGAAGGTGTAACATCATTTTTACCTACAACAATAACTCAAACAGAAGAAGTACTTCTTAAAGCAGTTGCGAATGTAGCAAAAGTTTACGATGAAGGTTATGAAGGAGCTGAAATTCTTGGAATTCACTTTGAAGGGCCATATCTTGATGAAGAAAGACGTGGTGCTCAACCGTTAAGTTGTATCCAAACACCTAGTGTTGAACAATTTAAAAAATTCCAAGCAGCTAGTAATAACTTAATTAGACTTATTACTATCGCTTGTGAGAAAGATGTAGATTACGAACTTACTAAATACTTAGTAAGTCAAGGTATTAGAGTAAGTTTAGGTCACTCAGCTTGTAATTATAAAGAGAGTTACTTAGCTTTTGCGAACGGTGCAACTTCTCAAACTCACGTTTACAATGGTATGGTTGGTTTCCATCACCGTGATGGTGGTCAAGTAGGCTTTGCTCTACGCGCTCGCGATGCATATGGAGAGATTATTTGCGACGGTATTCACTCTACCACAGATGCACTTAACACATACTTCACAGCAAAAGGGCGCGATCATGGAATTATGATTACAGACTCACTTTGTGCAAAAGGTTGTGGTCGTGGTTCTTACATCTTCGGTGGAGAAAATATGGAAATATATGAAGACGGTAGTGCTCACCGTGATGATGGTCGTCTGGCAGGTTCTACTCTTAGAGTTATCGATGGATTACGTGTTCTAATAGAAGATGCTTTAGTTCCTGTTGATGCAGCAATTAACTCTTGCACAAAAAATCCTGCAGAAATGTTAGGTTTTGCTGATCGTAAGGGTAAACTTAAAGTAGGTTACGACGCTGACCTTGTTGTTATTAGTCCTAACTATGAAGTACTGACAACATTTGCACGTGGTAAAGAAGTATATAAAAAAGAAGATTAATTTATAAGGAGTCATTATATGAAATATTTAGTTTTTTTAATTCTAAAAAAAGAAGCTTCACAAGAAGCATATAAAATTATTAAAAAGTTTAATAGATGAAAATTCAACATTAGGGCTTGCGACTGGATCAACTCCAACAGATTTATACGAAGAGATGATCGCTGACTATAAAGCTGGCAACTTCAGCTATAAAAATATTAAATCTTATAACTTAGATGAGTATGTTGGAATTAGCTATGATCACCCTGAAAGTTATCATAAATTCATGGACACTAATTTATTCGATCATGTTGATATAAATAAAGAAAATACACACGTTCCTGATGCTAGTGCTGAAGACTTAGAAAAAGCTCTTAAATCATATCAAGAAGAGCTAAATAACACACAAATCGATGTCCAAATCCTTGGTGTTGGATCTAATGGACACATTGGTTTTAATGAACCTGGAACTTCATTTGAAGCTGGAGTGCACGTTGTTGATTTAAAACAAGAAACAATCGAAGCAAACTCTAGATTCTTTAATAACGATATTAACCTAGTACCAAAACAAGCTGTAACAATGGGAATTAAAGATATTATGCGCGCAAAACATATTATCTTATTAGCATTTGGAAAAGCAAAACAACAAGCGATAAAAAGTTTAATAGAAGGTGAAGAAATAACTGAAAATATTCCTTGTACTGTTCTAAAAAATCACCCAAGTGTTTATGTACTAGTAGATAAAGAAGCAGATTTTAAATAATTAATAAAGTGGGAGTGACTCTCGACTATTCCTTCATACTAAGTCGAATCCTCCCACTAAAATAAATACATTGATGTAAGCGTTTGATTTTAAATTTTAAAATAGGGAGGTACAAATAATGAGTACACAACTAAAATGGACAAATATAGCTACCGTAGCAGCTCAAAAAGGCTACGAAAATAATATAGGTACAGCAGGATTAGTTAAAGGAGTTATCGGAAATAAATTAATTTTCGGTGGCGGTGCTAACTTTCCGGGTGGACTTCCTGTAGATGGAGGAGTCAAAGTAAATCATAAAGATTTATACCTATATGAGGAAACATCTGACGGAGTAACATTATTAGATCAAATTCAATTTGACTATCCTTTAGCATATGGGCCAAGTGCAGTATATAATGATACTTTATACTATATTGCAAATAAAACTGAAACATCATCAGAAATTTTATCATTCACAGTTGTTGATAATAAATTAAAAGTTGAAGTAGTAGAAACTCTTCCACTTACTGTAGAAAATGTTATCGCTAAAGTTCATGACAATAAACTATACTTCGGTATCGGATCTATTAACGGATCTAATAACAATGAACTATATGCATATGACTTAGCAACTAAGAAATTTGAAGTATTTTCAGAATTCCCTGGAAAATTACGTAATCAAGCAATAAGCTATGTTTACAATAATGAACTTTATGTATATGGTGGTGGTGCTAGTGAAACTTATAACGATGGATATAAAGTAAACTTTGAAACAAAAGAATGGACTCAACTAGCTGATATAGTTATCGATAACGAAGAAGTATCTCTTCTTGGAGCTGATTGGGCACCATTAAATGACCATGAACTTCTAGTAATAGGTGGATTCAATAAAGATGTTTGGAAAGATGCTGTATTCAATTTAACAACATTACAAGGTGAAGATCACGCAAAATATCGTGATGCATACTTCAGACGTCCTGTAAGTGACTACAGATGGAATAAAAAAGAATTAGTATACAACTTGAAAGAAAATCACTGGCACAAATTAGGAGAAATTCCTTTTGAAGCACCTTGTGGCCATGCTTTATTAGCTACAGAAACTAATATTTATTCAATCATGGGTGAGATTAAACCAGCAGAAAGAAAACCATATATTCATAGAACTAAGAAATAATAAAAAGAACTACTTAGCAAATAAATGTTAAGTAGTTCTTTGTTTATAATAATATATGAAATTGTAGTATCTAAAAAAATACATTTCTTTATTAGTAGAATTTATGTATAAAAAAAGAACCTTCCAAAAGGAAGGCTCTCACTATTGCCTGGCAACGTTCTAGTCTCACAGGGCGTAAGCCCAACTACATTCGACGCTAAAGAGCTTAACTTCTGTGTTCGGTATGGGTACAGGTGTGTCCTCTTCGCTATCGCCACCAGACGAAAACTTCATATACATATTATATCATCTATTCTCTATTTGTCAACAGTTACTTTTAAAGAACTTTCACTTGATTAAGTCCTCGACCTATTAGTATTAGTCAGCTGAACACGTTACCGTGCTTACACTCCTAACCTATTCTCCTTGTCGTCTTCAAGGGGTCTTAATATCCGTGGGAAATCTCATCTCGAGGGGGGCTTCATGCTTAGATGCTTTCAGCTCTTATCCCTTCCGTATTTAGCTACCCAGCTATGCCACTGGCGTGACAACTGGTACACCATTGATACGTCCATCCCGGTCCTCTCGTACTAAGGACAGCTCCTCTCAAATTTCCTACGCCCACGACGGATAGGGACCGAACTGTCTCACGACGTTCTGAACCCAGCTCGCGTACCGCTTTAATGGGCGAACAGCCCAACCCTTGGGACCGACTA